>QWCK01003123.1_pt1 | contig 18788 bp, 18 predicted proteins | sample 1972571 | NCBI WGS metagenome assembly QWCK01 (sample SAMN09866710, study PRJNA288562) | Human gut metagenome isolate term2_stool, whole genome shotgun sequencing... | isolation source: gut | host: Homo sapiens | place: USA: California
GGACGAGCGTCGCATATCGTTGAAGACAGCACAAAGCATAGATATCACCGATTTGGTGCATCGACTGCGCGAGCTTGGTTTTGAGGAGAAAGACTATGTCTATGAGCCTGGACAATTTGCGGTGCGCGGCAGCATTATTGATGTTTACTCCTTTTCCAGCGAACTGCCTTTCCGTATCGACTTCTTTGGAGATGAAATCGACACCATACGCACGTTTACCGTGGAGGATCAGCTCTCCAAGGACAGGAAGAGTGGGGTGGACATCGTGCCCGAGCTGGCTACGCTTGTGTCCGCCAAGATACCTTTCCTGCAGTTCTTGCCCGATGACACCGTGCTTGTAGCCAAAGACATGGAATATGTCAGCGGGATGATCGAGCGCATATACAACGAGGGATTCTCTGCGCAGGCACTCGCCGAACGCTTAGAGGGAGCCACGGAGATGGAGCAGGAACAGACCAGACGCGAAATGACCAAGGAGAGCATGTTGTGCCCACCAACTCGTTTTGCTGCCGATGCAGGCAAGTTCAAGCAAGTGATCATGGGCGATCCATCAAAAATCTATGGCCGGAGTGAATCGCGAGGTCGAGACACAGCTTCTCCCAGTCCTATGGGAGAAGGGTGGGGAGGGGCGTCCATCTCTTTTCACATTAGCCCACAGCCCCTGTTTCACAAAAACTTCACGCTGCTCCGACAGTCGCTCGGAGATTATATACAGCAGGGTTACAGGGTTTATATTCTGGCCGACAGCAAGAAGCAACATCAACGCTTGCGCGACATTCTCGATGAGATGGGAGCTGACCAGGAACGGTCGGGTGCCAATGCGCAGCGCTCGAAAATAGACTTCACCCCCATAGACCGCACCATCCACGAGGGCTTTGCCGACAACGACTTGAAGGCCTGCTTTTTTACCGATCACCAGATTTTTGACCGTTTTCACAAATACAATCTCAAGTCAGACGGTGCCCGTGCCGGCAAGATGGCTCTCACCATGAAGGAACTTCAGGAGATGGAGCCGGGAGATTTCATCGTACACGTGGACTTTGGGATAGGCAAGTTTGGCGGTCTTGTGAGGGTGCCCATCCCCACACAAGGTAATACGCGTCAGGATGCAACGGATGATTCACAGTATCAGGAGGTCATTCGCATCATCTATCAGAACAATGACAAGGTAGACGTCTCCATCCATTCGCTCTACAAGATTTCCAAATATCGGAGTAGCGACGCCGGGGAGGCTCCGCGTCTGAGCACGCTTGGGACGGGTGCATGGGACCGGATGAAGGAAAAAGCCAAGAAGCGCATCAAGGACATCGCACGTGATTTAATCCGCCTCTATGCCAAGCGGCGAAAGGAGAAAGGCTATGCGTTCAGTCCCGACAGCTTCATGCAGCAGGAGTTGGAGGCCAGTTTCCTCTATGAGGATACCCCCGACCAACTCAAAGCTACGCAGGATGTAAAGGCCGACATGGAGCGGGCACGCCCCATGGATCGCCTGGTTTGTGGCGATGTGGGCTTTGGCAAGACCGAGGTTGCGGTGCGTGCCGCATTCAAGGCCGCCTGCGACTCCAAGCAAGTGGCCGTGCTCGTACCCACCACGGTGCTGGCTTTCCAGCATTTCCAGACCTTCCGCGATCGGCTGAGAGACTTTCCTGTTCGTGTGGACTATCTTTCGCGGGCACGTTCTGCAGGGCAAACCAGACAAGTGCTGGAGGATCTTGAGAGCGGAAAAATCGACATCATCATCGGCACGCACAAGTTGCTGGGCAAGAATGTGAAATGGCACGACCTCGGATTGCTCATCATCGACGAGGAGCATAAATTTGGTGTGAGCACCAAAGAGAAACTTCGCAAGCTGAAAACCAACGTGGACACCATCACCATGTCGGCCACCCCGATACCGCGAACGTTGCAGTTCTCGCTGATGGGAGCGCGCGACATGAGCATCATGCGTACTCCGCCTCCCAACCGCTATCCTATCCATACGGAGCTGAGCACTTTCGGGCATGAGGTCATCACCGATGCCATCAACTTTGAGATGAGTCGTAACGGACAGGTGTTCTTTGTGAACAACCGCATTTCCAACCTTCCCGAGATAGCCAACCTCATCCAAAAACACATTCCCGACTGCCGTGTGGCCATTGGGCATGGCAAGATGTCGCCCGAAGAGCTGGAGAAAGTCGTCATGGGGTTCATCAACTACGACTATGACGTATTGCTCTCGACAACCATTGTGGAAAACGGTATTGATATTCCCAATGCCAACACCATTATCATTAATGGTGCCCATCGCTTTGGGCTCTCCGACCTCCACCAGATGCGTGGCCGTGTCGGTCGGTCTAACCGCAAGGCTTTCTGCTACCTCCTTGCCCCTCCCAAGAGTGTGCTCACGCCCGAGGCACGCCGGCGATTAGAGGCTCTTGAGGCTTTCTCCGAACTCGGTAGCGGATTCAACCTGGCTATGCAGGATCTGGACATCCGCGGTGCAGGCAACCTGTTGGGAGCCGAGCAGAGCGGATTCATGGAAGACCTCGGCTATGAAACCTATCAGAAGATACTCACCCAGGCCGTTACCGAACTCCGCAACGACGAATTTTCCGATCTCTATGCCGATGCAATTGAAGAGGGAAAGGAAATTAGTGGCAGTGATTTTGTGGAAGACTGCGCGGTGGAAAGCGACTTGGAAATGTATTTTCCCGATACATTTGTGCCGGGCAGCAGCGAGCGGATGTTGCTCTATCGCGAACTCGACAACATAGAAGACGATGACGACCTGTCGGCCTATCGGCAGCGGCTTGTCGACCGTTTCGGCAAGGTGCCGCGCGAGGGTGAGGAACTGATGCAGGTTGTTGCGCTCCGACGTGTAGGCAAGCGACTGGGCTGCGAGAAGGTAACACTGCGGCAAGGCATGATGACGCTTCAGTTTGTTTCAAACCAAGACAGTCCGTTCTATCAGAGTCCTGTTTTCGGACGTATTATCAAATATGTCATGGCCAATCCGCGACGCTGCAATTTTAAGGACAGTCGTGGTCATCGTCTCATCCATATCAGTGATGTGCCCAGCATCACAGAGGCTGTCGGTATCATGCGAAAAATGGAAACCGTGGAATAGAACACTGCCCCAAGTGTAGTAGGTTTCCACAGCACAACAGCGCGATTCAGTTTCGTTGCGAGCGTATGACGAACGTCATACGCTCGTCTATCGGCCGCGATACAAACGTCCATCGTTCGGAGAACGAATGTATTTCGAACGCGATACGATCGCGAACCAACTTCTTCGTCATCACGAAGTATAGAAATCAACCCCCCAAAAAGATTTGTTGAAAATTGCACAATATGTATTATATGTGCAAGTAATGTTGTTTTCAGAGTCAAAACTTGTTAAAATACTCCCTTGATTAGGACAAAAAACCTGTTTCTTAATTATCTTTGTATAAATAAAAATACAATAAAAATAAGAACAGATGACCGCTCATGAATATTACCTTGAAGGCAATGAACATCGCAGAAAGGGAGATTTTGCTGCAGCGATGAACTGTTATGCCGAGGCTGTCAAACTCGATGAAACCAGTCCGGCAGCTGAGGCTCGACTGATGCTTGAGAACATTATGAATTTCTATTGTAAGGATTATTATAATCCATAAACAATACTAAAACAACAAAACGTATGGGCAAGATGAAAGGTGCCATCGTAGTGAATATCGAACGGTGCAAAGGATGCACGCTGTGCATTGTGGCATGTCCGAAAAACGTCATTGCCCTGGCAGACCGGAAAGTGAACACACATGGATATACCTATGTGGAGGCGGTGCGTCCCGATGATTGCATCGGGTGTGCTTCCTGTGGAATCGTGTGTCCGGACGGATGCATTACGGTGTATCGAAAGAAAGTGGAGGACTGACAATGAATAATGATGAAGTAGTGTTGATGAAAGGCAATGAGGCTGTCGCTCACGCGGCGGTGCGTTGCGGATGCGATGCCTTTTTCGGCTATCCCATCACACCCCAGACTGAGATTATCGAGACGCTGGCCCTGCTGAAGCCTTGGGAGACCACCGGTATGGTAGTGGTGCAGGCCGAGAGCGAGGTGGCTTCTATTAATATGGTTTATGGTGGTGGCGGCGCAGGTAAGCGCGTGTTCACCACGTCGTCGAGTCCCGGAGTGGCCCTGATGCAGGAGGGCATCTCCTACATGGCCGGTGCCGAGGTGCCGGGAGTGATTGTGAATGTGCAGCGGGGTGGTCCCGGATTGGGAACCATACAGCCCAGCCAGGGTGACTATTTCCAAGCTACGCGAGGTGGAGGCAATGGCGATTATTACGTGATTGTGCTTGCACCGGCTTCCGTGCAGGAAATGGCCGATTTCGTAGACCTTGCTTTCGAGCTGGCCTTCCGCTACCGCACGCCTGCCATGATTCTTTCTGATGGAATCATCGGACAGATGATGGAGAAAGTGGTGCTGCCACCAATGAAACCCCGACGCACGGAAGAGCAGATTTTGAAGGAGTGTCCGTGGGCCACAACGGGTCGCACGAATGGTCGTAGGCCCAATATCATCACCTCGCTCGAACTCAGTTCGGAGGTGATGGAGCAGCGCAACCTTAAACTTCAGGAAAAATATAGAAACATTCAAAAACACGAGGTGCGTTATGAGACGCAGCAGTGCGACGATGCCGACTATCTGATTGTGGCCTTCGGCAGTGCGGCGCGCATTGCCGAGAAGAGTGTAGAACTCTGTCGCGATCAAGGCATTAAGGTCGGATTGTTCCGTCCTATCACGCTCTGGCCGTTCCCCACGGAGGAAATATCGACCATGGCCAAGGGCAGGAAGGGTATTCTGGTGGCAGAAATCAATGCCGGACAGATGGTCGAGGACGTGCGGTTGGCTGTTGACGGGGCACTGCCTGTTAAACACTTTGGACGCTTGGGAGGTATTGTTCCTGACCCGCAGGAAATAGTAGAGGCGCTGAAATCTAAACTGATGAACAATGACTAATCATGATATTATAGCTCCGGAGAACTTGGTCTATGCCAAGCCCGAACTGATGAACGACACCCCGATGCACTACTGTCCGGGCTGTTCGCATGGCGAGGTACACAAACTGGTGGCAGAAGTGATTGATGAAATGGGGATGGCAGACAAGACGGTGGGCGTTTCGCCCGTAGGATGTGCCGTGTTTGCCTATCGGTATATAGACATTGACTGGCAGGAGGCTCCCCATGGGCGTGCCCCGGCTTTGGCTACAGGCATCAAGCGTGTGTGGCCCGACAGACTTGTATTCACCTATCAGGGAGATGGTGACCTGGCGTGTATCGGTACGGCGGAAACCATCCATGCACTGAACCGCGGCGAGCATATTACCATCATCTTTATCAACAATGCCATATATGGTATGACGGGAGGACAGATGGCTCCCACCACACTCATCGGACAGAAAACATCGACGTGCCCGTATGGGCGTGAGCCCGACCTCCACGGCTATCCACTCAACATCACTGAGCTGGCTTCCAAACTGCGTGGCACGTGTTATGTCACGCGCCAAAGCGTAGACACCGTGGCTGCTATCCGTCAGGCCAAGAAAGCCATACGCAAGGCCTTTGAGGCATCGATGCAGGGACTTGGCTCCAGCTTGGTGGAGATTGTCTCGACTTGCAGCAGTGGCTGGAAGTTGCCAGCAGTGAAGGCCAATGAGTGGATGCGCGAGAATATGTTCCCGGAATATGAAAAGGGTGACCTCAAGGACACCACCAATATGAAGTAGTATGAAAAAGGAAATCATTATATCCGGCTTTGGCGGACAGGGAGTTCTGTCGATGGGAAAGATTCTGGCCTACTCCGGGCTCATGGAAGGCAAGGAGGTGACATGGATGCCAGCCTACGGTCCTGAACAGCGTGGAGGTACGGCTAACGTTACCGTTATTGTGAGCGATGAGCGTATTTCTTCTCCCATCCTGAGCCAATACGACATTGCCATTGTGCTCAACCAGCCGTCATTGGATAAGTTTATGCCGAAGGTAAAGCCAGGAGGCATCCTGATTTACGATGGGTTTGGCATCATGGAAACGCCACGGCGTGACGATATCACCATCTATCGAATTGATGCCATGGACAAGGCGGCCGAGATGAAGAATTCGAAGGTGTTTAACATGATTGTTCTTGGCGGATTGCTCGAGGTTGCCCCTGTCGTGAGTGGTGACGGTGTGGGTAAGGCGCTACATAAGACTTTGCCTGAGCGTCACCATGGATTGATTCCGCTCAACATGGAAGCACTCAAGGCAGGAATGGAGATCATACAAAAGGTCTGAGTCTTATTCAGATGGCAAGACATGCAAATGCCCACCTTGTCCAAACGGATGAGGTGGGCATTCGCATGCTGTTGTGTCACGGCTTACACCTTGGGTACGCCAGCGAGAAATTCTTCTATTTGCTCGTCGCTCACGGTATAGTTGGTCAGGTCGCCATTGATATAGCTGTTGTAGGATGGCATATCGATGAGTCCATGCCCCGACAGATTGAAAAGAATGACTGGCGACTTGCCTTCAATTTTGGCTTTCTTGGCTTCGCGGATGGTGGCGGCGATGGCATGGCAGCTCTCCGGAGCTGGGATGATACCTTCACTCTGGGCAAAGATTAGGCCGGCGGCGAAGGTTTCCAACTGTGGGATGTCAACACCGTGCATGTAGCCGTCTTTGATGAGCTGTGAGATAATCGTGCCTGCTCCATGATAGCGCAGTCCGCCGGCATGGATGTTGGCCGGTTTAAAGTCGTGGCCGAGGGTAAACATGGGCAGCAGGGGAGTGTAGCCGGCTTCGTCGCCAAAGTCGTATTCGAATTTGCCGCGTGTGAGTTTCGGGCAACTATTGGGTTCGGCGGCGATAAACTCTGTGTCTTTGTGTGTGCCGTCGAAGATGTGACGCATGAATGGGAAGGCAATGCCACCAAAATTTGATCCGCCACCGAAACAGGCGATGATTTTGTCGGGATATTCGCCTGCCATTTCCATTTGTTTCTCTGTTTCCAGTCCGATGACGGTTTGGTGGAGAGCCACGTGGCTGAGAACAGAGCCTAAGGTATATTTACAACCCGGTGTGTTGACGGCCAGTTCAATGGCTTCGGAGATGGCAGTTCCAAGCGATCCGAGATGGTGTGGGTCTGCGGTGATGATGTTTTTACCCGCGCGTGTGGACATCGATGGCGACCCTTCTACCGTGGCCCCGAAGGTTCGCATGATGATGGAGCGGTAGGGCTTTTGCTGCATGGTGATCTTCACTTGGTATACGGCAGCCTCCAAACCGTAGAGCTTGGCTGCGTAGGAGAGGGCTGCGCCCCACTGTCCTGCACCGGTTTCGGTGGTCACATTGGTCACACCCTCCTGCTTGCAATAGTAACATTGCGGAATGGCTGAGTTCACTTTGTGAGAACCTAACGGGTTGGTGGATTCGTTTTTGAAGTAGATGTGAGCGGGTGTATCAAGTGCTTCCTCCAGGGCGTAGGCACGAACGAGCGGCGTGGAACGGTAGTAGGTGTATTTTTCCAGCACTTCTCCGGGTATGTCTATCCACTTGTTTTCTTGGTCAAGTTCCTGTTTGGAACATTCCCTATTGAAAATATGAGCCAGATCTTCAACGCTCATGGGTTGTTTGGTGCTCGGGTTCAGGGGAGGAAGCGGTTTGTTGGGCATTTCAGCCTGTATGTTGTACCACTGTGTGGGAATGTCTTTCTCGGATAAAATAAATTTCTTCTGTCTCATATCTCTATTTCTTTTGAAATTCTAATGATGTGTGCAAAGATAGAAAAAAAACAGAACAAAAGGTAAGGTTTTGTGAATAATATGTAGGCAATATGATACATTTAGTATCGAATATAAATGACAACCCCATGCCCAAGTCTAACGAAAAACGAGAAATTGGCTTACGTGTTGATGATCTGTAATTGGATGATCAACGCGTGAGCCAATTTAGAATTCAAAATTTTTAATTTCGAATTATGAATTGCAATACCGTTCGGCTTCTAAAGCTGCCATGCACCCCGAACCTGCGGCTACCACAGCCTGCCGGTAGATGGGGTCGGCACAGTCTCCAGCGGCAAAGACACCTTCCACGCTGGTGCGTGGGGAGTAGCCCTGAACCTTGATGTAGCCGGTTTTGTCCATATCAAGTTTGCCCTTGAAAAGATCGGTATTGGGTTTGTGGCCGATGGCCAGGAAGAACCCGTCGATGGGCAGGTCGTAAGACTTTTCGTCGTCTTCACCTTTACGATAGACGAGATGTGCGCCCTCGACGCCTTTCTCGCCGTAGAGACCCACGGCATTGGTCTCGAAGAGGATTTCGATTTTTGGGTTTTTCTTGACGCGCTGCTGCATGATGTCGGAAGCCCTTAGATAAGGCTTGCGTACGATCATATAGACCTTGGAGCAGAGTCCAGCAAGATAGATAGCCTCTTCGCAGGCCGTGTCTCCACCACCTACAACGGCAACCACCTTCTTGCGATAGAAGAAACCATCGCACGTGGCACATGCGCTTACACCCTGACCGTTGTATTTCTCCTCGTCAGGCAGGCCGAGATATTTGGCTGATGCGCCGGTGGCAATGATAATGGTGTCGGCTTCCACTTGGTCGCCCCGGTCGGTGGTCACGACGTAGGGCTTGTTGCTCAAGTCCACGTCTGTAATGATGCCATCGCGCACATCGGCGCCAAAGCGCTCGGCCTGCTGGCGAAATTCTGTCATCATCTCGTTGGCATCCACACCCTCAGGGTAGCCGGGATAGTTTTCCACGACGGTGGTTTGGGTAAGCTGTCCACCGGTTTGCAAACCACAATATACGATTGGGTTGAGGTTTGCACGGCCGGCGTAGAGTGCGGCCGTGTAGCCTGCAGGGCCGCTCCCGATAATCAAACATTTTGTATGTTCCATGATTTTTGTCTCTTTCTCTCCGATGGAGGGTTGTTTTTATAGTGTTGAGTAACAAGCATCGCACCCATTGGGATGCTGCGAATAGCAGTATGGCATGGGGCGCAGGAATGCGGTGCCCCAATTTTTATTCTGCGAGCAGGGTCTCGATGTCGGCACAGATGTTTTCTATCTTTTCGGTAGGCTCGTAGCGTTTGACCACTTGCCCTTTCTTGTTGATGAGGAACTTGGTGAAGTTCCATTTGATTTCGGCAGACTCCTTGTAATTGGGATCAGCCTCGGAAAGCATCTTGTCGAGAACGGGGGTAAGTTCATGACTTTCATCCCAACCGGCAAATCCTTTCTGCTTTTTGAGGAATTTATAGAGCGGGGCGGCATGTTCGCCGTTTACTTTAATCTTCTTAAATCGTGGGAAATCCGTCCCGTAGGTGAGCTTGCAGAATTCGTGAATTGCTTCGTCGGTACCCGGTGCCTGCTGACCGAACTGGTTGCAGGGGAAATCAAGAATTTCGAAGCCTTGGGTGTGGTATTTCTGATAAGTGTTTTCCAACTCGGTATAGGTGGGGGTGAATCCACATTTGGTTGCTGTGTTAACAATGAGGAGCACTTCGTTGGCATACTCCTTGAGTGATACGTCTTTACCTTTCCTGTCTTTTACAGAGAATTCGTAAACAGTTCTCATTTCGCTTATCTTCTAATATTGATTATGATGTTTACGCAAAATTAATAAAAAAGATTGGAGATGTCGGGAGTGAATTTAATGAATTACGGAGAATTAAGCATATTTAGGGATTTCCCCTTAAAGGGTAGGGAAATCCTGCATAATAATATACATTTTATGTTTGCGGGTGGGTGGAAATGGTTTATCTTTGCAATATATAAGACTATAAACAAAAAAACAAGGATATGAAAAGACTGACTATGCTTTTAACTTCGGGATTGTTGGCGGTGCTGACATTGTCTCTTGTCTCTTGTGACGAAGACTCGTATATCGCCGATACCCTCGCGGGAACGTGGGAAGGCAAAATGTATGTTTCTTCAAACTACGATGGCTATACCTACGACGCGACCTATTCTGAGTTGTGTTTCGATCAGGATCCCTATTCCTTCAGTTCTGGAACAGGTTATTGGGTAGACCATTATTCTGCGAGTGCACCTTTTGCCTACATAGCTAACCACACGGAGTGGACGGTTAGAAATGGCATGATCTCTATTTTCTTGATAGAAGAGGGGACAACTGTTCAGATAGCAAACTACCATTTGAGTGACGGCTTCTTTATGGGAACTATATATTATGGAGACGACCGGGTGGACTTTAAACTAAGACATACCTCGTCGCCAAACTGGGGAGACTATTACTATGGGTATGACTCCTATTATGGTGCCAAAAAGAATACGTACGTGACTCGTGGTAGGAGCGATAAGGAAACGGCAGAGGTTCCTTATAGAATAATAAGAAAAAAATAGGAGAAATGAGAATGAAAAAGATTTCGACAAATGTTTTTGTCATGCTGTTGGCAGTTGCTCCGATTCTATTCGCGAGCTGTGGCAGTGACCCCGTGTATACTGATCCTTGGTATGATGACTGGACGTGGGGAGATGATTATTCCCAACGCCCGAGTGATGATAATGTGAGTGATGAAGATTTCTTGGTGTCCATGGCTCAGACGCTTGCGGGACAGTGGCGTGGCGACATGATGGCGTATGAGATAGACAATGCGGGGAATGCGATAGATAGTATCTATTATAAGACGGATATAGAATTTAAGCAATATAACCGCCAAAGTATATCAGGTACAGGTACACAATATGATTTCCATCCTGACACCGAGGAGTTGGAACTGCAGAGGGATTTCACATGGTATGTGGACCCAAAGTCGGGTGATGTTTATATGACCTATAAGGAAAAGGACAGTGCGGGCAATGTGCGGGACTATGTGATGGTTGTGGACTATGACGACCTAAACCTGGATAACCGTACATTTACTGGTTATCTGTGGGCCACAGACGGTCATGAGGTGGATGATTTCTGGTTCGATCGTTATAAGACAACGCGAGCCTCAGTCAAGGAAAATGTGAAGAAGATCAAGTTTGTGATGAAATAACAAGTAAATTCCCGCTCCTGAAACTTGGGTTTTGGGGGCGGGAATTTGCTGTGTAGGGGTAACTGGGTATGTGTGTGAACTGCCATGGGAGGTTACAGCCCCCATGAAAGCGAAGCCCCATAGCTCCTCTCTACTTTGTTTTCAATGTCATCGGGCAGGTTGCAGAAGAAGTCGATACCTGTTCTCTGCTCCAGTTCGTCTATGCTGATGGCGTACTGTAGCAGGTTTTGTCCGCTGTCCTTGGCATTGTTAATCTGGTCAGTCCAGATGCCTATAGCACAGTATTGGCCTTTGTTCTGGCGAAGCATAGCCATAAAGAAATAACGGGGCATGATGAGACCATTGCTCAGTTTGCGATACACCTTGTTGTAACCATTGTATTTCCCCTCGTCAATGGTACCGCCTTTGCATACGTAGAGTGTGTCACAGGTGGACGCTATCGTGCGCACTTTTTTCTCTAATTTAGCCCACAACCCAGCGTTGAAAGCATTGAATTGGGGCTGCATATTGGTGAGAAAGAAGGTTTGATAGTTCATCTCGAAAGACGAAAGGCGGTCGGCTGAGGGACAGATGTGCCCATGGTCTAATTTCTGCCCGTTGTAATAATAAGGGTCGTGGCTCCATTGCATGGATGTGGGGATGAGCGGGTTGTTTGGGTATTGGTTGTCGTCGCTGTAATACCGCTTCGTGTTTTGTTGCGCCAGTGTCCGGTTCATTACATAGCAGCTCCAGCGCTGTGACTTCTTGTCAATATCCCACTCGATAATATAATTCACAGTGTTTCCAGCCGTTCGATGTACCAGAATGGTGTCGTTGCCTTGATGAAGGCGTGGCATTTCCAGTCGGGTATAGGCCTCGTTGTAAATAGGATTGGCATTGATGTTACTGCCAGTAATGGCTGGTTTGTCGGGCTTCTCCGGCTCGAGAATGTCGTTGTTGTCACCACAGGCAAAGCAAAGTGGGAGGACACACAACGGAAGAAGGTGTTTAAATTTCATCTCAATGATATCAAGAGTTGAGACATTGCAAAAGAAAAGTGCGGCAGAACGTATATGCAACTACGTCTGACCGCACTTTTACTAATTTCGGTTATACAGTGAAATGTATGTAGAGTATTACTTCTTCAACTTACCGTAACGGTTCATGAAGCGGTCAACACGACCTGCTGTGTCAACAAGCTTCTTCTTGCCCGTGTAGAATGGGTGTGAGGTGCTTGAGATTTCAATCTTAACCACTGGGTAAGTTTCGCCTTCAAATTCTACGGTATCATTGGTTTTGCATGTAGACTTTGAGAGGAACATATCGCCGTTGGACATATCCTTGAATACGACGGGGCGATAGTTTTCGGGATGAATACCTTTTTTCATTTTAATATTTATTGTTTATGAATAATGTCTTCGCTAAATAATTAGCGGTGCAAAATTACGAAGAATAATGCAGGTCGCCAAATATTTCAGGGACTATTTGCTCATTGCTTATTTCAAAGTAACGATAATCTTCATAAGATATGCAGCTCCAACCTTGTCATTGGCAAGTGTGAAGTATTTGTAGCTACCACTGCTCAGGTCGAAGGTATATGTATAATATTTATACTCCCCTTCGCCCTCTTTAACGGTGGGTTTGGCATTGATGCTGGTTGTCGTGGGATGTGCACTGTCTCCAACATAGAAACTGTAGTTTGGAGCATAGGAACTTGTCTTTTTCACGCTCATCACTACCATAACGTTCTTGATGTCTTTGCTGAAAGCGTCAGCATTAAAGAAGAAGCCTTGCTTAGACTTATCACTGGCATTACCTTGCATTTGCAGGCCTTCACCCCATGTTCCATCGCCTAAACAGATTCTTGCTCCTTTATAGGTGATGTTGTTAAACTTCCATGTATACCACGTACTTTCATTAGAAACATTTTGATCACCATATTTGTTAGTGTCGAGTGTAATGCTGCCAATGGCTCCGCTCTTGATTAATTGGAAGGTCATTTCTTTGCCGGTAGCACCTTCTCCACTGGGGGTGTCGTCCCCACCGGATTCTCCACCGGTGTTTTCAAATTTGGTCTTGCCGTTAACAGATACAAGCTTGTTGCCTTGTGCCATTTCGGGCGTGTTGCCAAAGTAATTGAGTAGCTTGCCATAGACAACAACTTTGTCGCCTGCTTTCAGCTTATCACCAGCTTTAAACTTCTCACCATTGAAAGCGTAGCCACGGAAAATCTTAAACGTAACGGTAGACGATCCACCATCAGAAATGTCGTAGGTGGCGTTGCCGAAAGAGCCAGTATCAATGTTGGGTGTTCCGACAATGGTTCCTTCTACGTATACGTTGTCTGATTTGCCGTCCTTGGGAAGTGCTTTGGTCAGTTCAAGTGCCTTGGCTACATTGTAGGGTGATTCCTTGGTGCCCTCTCCAGCCGGGGCGATGGATGGCGTTTCATCTCCGCCAGTGCTTCCCTTGCCATTGATGGAGATAATTTTGCTGCCCGGAGTGGTTTCGAGCGTGCCGTTAAAGATGGTCAACTGACCAAGCACGACCACCGTATCACCCACATTGATTTCGTTTCCTGTAGTAAATTTTTGACCGTTCAACCCTTTGCCTCGATATACCAAGAATGGATTTTTGCCTTCTTTTGAGTCGCTGACAGAGTAGATTGCGTTGCCGAATTGACCTGTATCGATTTCCTTGATATTGGTGATGATACCCTTGAAATACACTTCTTTGTCGGTTTGCTCGCCAGCCTTGATAATCTGAATCACCTTGGCCACGTTGTATGGAGAGGCCAAAGTGCCCTCGCCGGTTGGGTCGGTAGAGATGCTCCCACCATTTTCGTGATAGTCGGTATCGAACGGTGCGGGCACGTCCTCACAACTTGTAAATGCAAGCGTGGCAATGGCTAACGCGAGCATTGAATAGATAAGTTTCTTCATTTCTTATTTTTATTATTATTATTTTACTTCCTCAACATCGTCCAATGTGCGGATGATGATTTCCCAAGTGTTATTAAAACGCTTCATGATACCCGTCACGTTCACCTTGCCGGTAGGCAATGGATTGGCAGCGAATTTAGCAAAATTGCTGGTATAGAGCATCACTAATTTGCTGTTGAACTCGTTGAAATAAACCTGCTTCGAGCCCGGGCCACTACCTGCGTATGCGTAGGTGGCTTTGCCGTCGGCGCTTTTGAAGCTCACGTTTTTCAGTGTGACGAGCTTCCCGTCGTACACGTTACCGTACTTATTAACGGTCATGCTCTTGTCAAATACGATGGGTTCGATGGTCTTGCCTGTTCCCGTGACCTTGAAATGCTGAACCCACATGAAACGGTTCATGCGACTCACATAGGTCTGTCCGCGTGAGTTGGTGAATGGAGTGCCAATCTCTGCCTGTTTCCCATAATTGCCAACATAAAGGTTTTTCAGGTCTACGAGTATCTCTGTGCCTATGGGTAGCTGACCGTATATGCCACCTTGCGCAATAGCAATGATGATGGCGCCGGTGCCGTCGTCCACGGCAATCTCGTTGTAAAGATTACCCTGCACATCATTTCCTGTCACTACGGCCTTGATTTGCAAGTCTTCTGTGACCTGCGCAAAGGAGTTGCCGTCGCGATAATCGGTGTTGATGTAGTCCTTGTATTTCGTTTTCAAGTCGGCGATGCTGATAACATGGGTTTCCTGAATGGCGTTGTTGCCGATGCCGGCTTGGTCGGGAGTGAGGTCCGGCTCGTCCCAATTGCCGTCCATGCAACTTGTTGTGAGGCTGCATGCCAAGGCAAACATTATGATATATTTAAATGTCTTCATTGTCTGTTGTTTAGAATTTGTAAGCAATGTTGAGCATGCCATTGGTGCCAAGGGCATAATATTTCTTCGGATTTTTAGAGAAGATATATGTGCGATTATTGCCTGAAGCGCTATAGTCTGAACGACTCTGCTCATATCCTCCGGTCACAATCTTCTGATTGTTCAGAATATTGGTCACCATGAGGTTGATGGAGAGGCTGCCTCGTTTGAGATAAATGCTTCGGCCGATAGAACCGTCGAACATCCAGCCGCCGTGCCCTTTGTCTTGTGGTGACACCTCACTACCTATGCGTTCCAATGGACTCTTGTATCTGTAATAGGGCGAGTAGCTCAGGTAGATGCGGTCATACCAGTTGCCATTGAGGTCGATAAACCAACCACCTTGGTGATAGCTCAGTCCTATAGAGGTCGCTGTGAGCGGCGTTCCATTCTCACGCATATTTTTCACGAGGGCGATATCGTCGTTGTAGGTTCCTTGTGTCGAGTTCAGATAGCGTACGTTGGCGTTGCTCACGTTCTTGGCGTCACTCATGGTTCCAATCAGTTTAAGGTCGAAAGCAGAGGTGAGCTTGAATTTCAAACCAGCCTCGACACCATAATATTCTTTGGTGATGTCTGACAAGGAGTTGTACGAGAAACTGTTGATATCATCAAAATAGAAGCAAGTCCATTCCGTGACGTGAGAGATGTGGTTGTAGTATCCACTAATGTTGGCATGCAACCAGCTGGTGCGAAGCTGATAACCAACCTCACTTGAAAAGATGCGTTCATTGTGGAGGTTGTTCACAAAGTCGTTGTTCATCTCTGGGGCGTTGAAAGCAGTGTATGCCTCGGGGGCATGCGAGTCATAACCGAGACCCAATGTCAGGGTGTTGCCACGCCCAAGGTTGAAGTCGCCACTGGCCTTGATGCCTCCTTCGACAAACTTGGCGGTGCCACTCTTGCCGTATGAGTTTTCGGCAAACAGACCATTGCGCATCTTACCATCACGGTGCATCGTCTTGCCACCCAAGCGGGCAGACACGTTGTAGTGAACAAGTCCGAAGTCTTCGGTATAACTTGTCCACAACTGCGCCTTGTTGGTGATGATGTGGTAATCGTAAGCGAAGCGGTCGCCTTCCTTGACCGATGCGTTTGGATTGTTCAGGTCATATTGCAATTTGTCCGACCCAGCCGCATACCTGCCCAAGGCATAATTGTTGATATTGTGGTAGGAAGCAGCTCCCAGCATGTCTTCCATAGTTTGGTAGTGGTTGGCATCGTTGTGTGCCAAAATGAAACCATTGTTCCATACGCTCTTCTCCGTTACCCGGGAACTCAGAGAGGACGACAGTGTCAGATTCAGTACGTCGTTGTGCTTGGCCTGTATGAAATACATAGCGTCGGCACCTTGCTTGGCAGCTTGGCGGTTGGCGAAAATCAGTTCGTCAAAGTTGATTTGTCGTGCCCGCTCACTTCCCATGAGGTAATCTCGCGTGAAAATGAATTGGTCATATCCCTCCCTTGTGTTCGAGTTGTTGTCTCTCCACGGGTTGTAATTGTTGGAGGGCAAACGCTTGTAATAGTCCGGGTGCGGGTTCTCCGCGTTGTTGTAGTTCAGTTTTGTGCTCGAATACATCCCGTACTTACCAAACAGAGAGGTGGTCAGTTTATTATTGTTGTCCAGCGTCCAGTCCCAAGTCAGCATGGCTGCAGGCGAGTAGTCGTTCACCACGCGGCTGTTGCGCTTCTTCCCGTTCTGGTAGCCCCAGTAGGGGTTGTATTGATAGTCGTTGGCCAGCCAATACATCTCATCGGTCGATGCACCCTGCGAGGAGCGTTCCGTGGGGTTTCCCCAGGTAGACAGGGAGATGGAATGGTTGTCGCCAATAAGTTTCTGAATGCCGAAAAAATAGGATAGTGAGTTATAGAACGTCCCCGGCACATAACCCTCCTTGGCCCATCTGTAGGTCACGTTGGCTGAGAAGGCCCACCCCTTGCTGTTCAATCCACTGTTGTAGGTGTACATGCCACGCATCGTATAGTTCCGGTTGGTAGCGGAGAGAGTGAAGCGATGTCCTGCAGGCATGCTCGCCGGGCGGAAGTTGTAGTTGTTCGACCCTCCTATACCCGTAATCGCGAAATTGTTGGCCTCGAACGGCAGCGACGACTCCATGCTGCGTGTCTGCTGATTGAGTCCGCCCACCATCGAGTAGCGAAACTGTCCCGACTCCATGTCGTTGACGGGGGCACCATTGATATAGATTTCGTTATACTTCTGATTCAAAGCCCGGTAGCGGAATCTCATGGGCGAGAACAGATAGCCCAACCCGGAAGCATAGGCGCTGGAGTTGGAATTGACAATGGATACATTCTGCTCCATGTTGTCATCCTCGCCCAGTTGGGCTTCAGTGAAGGTGAAAGCGGCCTCACCAACGCTTGTCGAGTCTGTCTGCGCAAACGTCAGCGGTGCGTAGCTTAGAGCCATCATAGCCAGAATAAACTGTTTCTGCATAATATAATGATTAATAATTATTTTATTAGTTGCAAATTAACAAAATATATTTTAAATCATAAAATATTTTACATTAAATCTTTGTGGAATAAGGGCTTTTCTCCGAATTAATTGCGAAATTTGCAGCAAACATATAGTCTAAGTGATGAAACAAAAAGTAATGCTATTTGCCTTGATGCTGTCAGCCATGCTTTCAGTATCGGCACAAAAGAAATTTTCAGTCTATGCCGTAGGCTTCTATAACCAGGAAAACCTCTTCGACACATGTCATGATGAGGGTAAGAACGATCATGAGTTTCTGCCCACGGGCTCTTATCGTTGGGATGGTTTGAAATATACTCGTAAACTTCGCAACATGGCTCGGGCGCTGAGCGATATGGGCACAGGCACATTGCCTGGCGTGGGTTGCGCCATTATTGGCTTGTCCGAGGTGGAGAATGCCAAGGTTCTGACCGATCTTTGCAACCAACCCGAACTCCAAGCACGCAACTACCAGTTTTGCCACGTCGAGGGACCTGACAAGCGGGGCATAGACTGTGCTGTGCTCTATAATCCGAGTTTGTTCAGGGTGAAGGATGTTAAGTTAGTGCCATATGTCCCCACGGAGAAACAGAACAGTGATTTCAAGACGCGCGGTTTTCTTACCGTGAGTGGCGAACTCGCGGGAGAGCATGTGGCTGTGATCGTCTGCCACCTGCCGAGCCGTTTCAGTGGGTCGTACTATCGGGAAGTGGGTGCTGCACAAGCAAAAGCGGTGAAAGACTCGTTGCTTCAGAATGATAAGAACTGTAAGGTGTTTGTGATGGGTGACATGAACGATGATCCCACGAACAAGAGTATGTGTGAGATTCTCAGAGGCAAGGAGGACATTGCCAAGGTGGGCGAGGGTGACATGTACAACCCTTGGTACAACATTCTCACCAAGCAAGGCACGGGCACTCTGATGTACCAGGGCGGATGGAATTTGTTCGATCAGATTCTGTTGTCTCCCAACCTACTCAACCCCAAGGGTTCAAGAGATTTCCGTGAGCTGAAGTATTGGAAGTGTGAGATTCAACGCATGCCCTATCTGTTCCAAACCGAGGGTAAATACAAGGGCTCTCCTAAGCGAACTACTGCCGGTGGCGTGTGGCTTGATGGTTATTCGGATCACCTGCCGGTGTGCGTGTATTTGGTGAAGGAGCAAAAGCCTCTCCCCCCAGCCCCCTCTCCCGTAGGGGAGGGGGAGTGATATGTCTGCATATATCCTTTAAATGTGTGTAGGGAGAGTTGTCTAATCTGTTTTTCTCACCTCTTCACTATCATTATTGAATCATAAAGTCCGGCCTCACTAAATTCTTCAATTATCCACAACATCCTCAAACCTTCACACCATCCTCAATGTCCACATCATCCTCAAAACCATCCAACAGTCATACCACTCCCCCCAGCTCCCTCTCCCGTAGGGGAGGGGGAGTGATATGTCTGCATATATCCTTTAAATGTGT
>QWCK01003133.1_pt1 | contig 18743 bp, 20 predicted proteins | sample 1972571 | NCBI WGS metagenome assembly QWCK01 (sample SAMN09866710, study PRJNA288562) | Human gut metagenome isolate term2_stool, whole genome shotgun sequencing... | isolation source: gut | host: Homo sapiens | place: USA: California
GAATTTTTACAGCATCTATAAAAAGATGATGAAAAAGGGAAAGACCTTTGAGGAGATTTACGATCTTCAGGCCATTCGTATTCTTGTAGATGACGTAAAAGATTGCTACGGTGCACTCGGCGTGGTGCATACGATGTATAAGCCGATTCCCGGGCGTTTTAAAGATTATATTTCCATGCCGAAGCCTAATAAATACCAGTCCCTTCATACGACGGTTATTGATGATAAGGGCGAAACTTTTGAAGTACAGATTCGAACTTGGGAGATGCATAAGACGGCGGAATACGGGATCGCTGCGCACTGGAAGTATAAAGAAGGGGCAAAAAAATCTACGACTTTTGATGAAAATCTGACATGGCTTCGTCAATTGTTGGAATGGCAAAAAGATTTAAAAGATCCCAATGAATTTATAGAGACTTTAAAGGTGGACTTTTTCGCCGACGAAGTATTCGTTTTTACACCTAATGGAGATGTCATTAATCTCCCGGATAATTCAACGCCTATCGACTTTGCCTACCGCGTGCATACGGCAGTAGGTAATACCTGTGTCGGAGCAAAGATTAACGGCCGTATCGTCCCCTTAAGTCATAAGTTGAAAAATGGCGAAATCGTTGAGGTTATTACTAATAAAAATTCAGAGCCGTCTTTGGACTGGCTTTCTATTGTTGCAAGTCCTCAAGCGCGTACAAAAATTAGACAATATTTTAAAGTGAAAGATCGCGACAAAAATATTGCGAAGGGCCAAGTGATGATCGAACAGGAAATTAAGCGTATCGGCTTAAAGCCCAATGAGCTGATTCGCGATGACTGGATGGACGATGTAAGAGAGCGCTTAAAGTTTGATAATTTGGACGATTTGTATGCTCAAATCGGCTACGGCAGTATGAGTGTACGTCAGGTCACGGTCAAACTTACTGAACACTACAAAGAAGAAGTTCAGGAAGCTCATACCGTTCCGTTTAAAACCGAAGAGTTTACGACGCCGACCCGTCGCGAACACCGAAACACCGGAGGCATTATTGTAAAAGGGATCGATAATGTTAAGGTACGCATTGCTAAGTGTTGTACGCCGGTTCCGGGGGATGAAATTGTCGGCTTTATTACTATGGGACGGGGAGTGAGCGTCCATCGATCCGACTGTATCAATTTAAAAAATAACATGAGCGAGGAGCGCCTGATACCCGTACGATGGGATATCGACGAACAGGAGACTTACAGTGCAGAGCTTGAAGTACGTGCCGACAGTAAAAGCAATGTGCTTGCAGATATAGCCAATAGAATTCACGATGCGCGTCTCGATATTCAAAATCTGTCAGCTCGTGAGAATAAAGAAGGCGTCTTAATCATTCGCACGACCGTTCGCATTCATCACATTGAAGAATTACAACGTTTAATCAAAAAACTCGAAAACATTCAGCATGTTATTGAAGTATATCGTGTCAGCGGTTAAGGAGGCAGTATGCGCGCAGTCGTTCAACGTGTCAAACGAGCAGCTGTTAGTGTCGATGGCAAATCTGTTTCGTCAATCGACAGAGGCATGATGGTTCTCGTCGGTATCTCTTCTGAAGATACTAAAAAAGATATGGAATATATAGGAAATAAAATCGCAGGTCTTCGCATCTTTGAAGATGATGAAGGTGTTATGAATATAAACGCAAAAGACAGCGAAAGCGAGATTATGATTGTAAGCCAATTTACCCTATACGGCGATGGACGTAAGGGAAATCGACCGAGTTATATTCGCGCCGCTAAAGGTGATGTTTCAGAGCCTATGTATGAGGATCTGATTCGGTACGTGGAATTAAAAGGTTTTGCAGTAGCGAAGGGTAAATTTGGTGCTGATATGGCTATTGATATGGTGGCAGACGGACCGGTTACGATTTTATTAGACAGCGAAAGGGGTTTTTAGTGGCTTTTAAAACGATCTTGGTCGGGGGCACGACCAATTGCTATATTGTGTATAATCATGAGAATAATAAGGGATTTATTGTAGATCCAGGTGCCGAAGCTAGTCGAATTCTCGCCGAAGCCGAACATTTGGGTTTAACTATTGAAGCTATTTTACTAACCCACGCCCATGGTGATCACGTTGCAGCTTTAAATCAGGTGCGAGATTCCTTAGATGTTAAAGTGTATATGCACAAAGATGAACTTGAAACCTATTACAATCAGGCACCTCAATTTATTGCCATGATGGGCGGTGAGGTTCCCGACAAGGAGCCGGATGTTTTGTTAAACGATGGAGATACGATAGAGCTGGATTGCGGAAAAATCAAAGTCATGCAAACGGCAGGCCATACCCCGGGATCTGTATGTTATTTCTATGAAGATCTTTTACTGAGCGGAGACACTCTGTTTCAAGGTTCTATCGGACGTACGGATTTTCCCGGTGGAGATGTGCAAGCCATGATGCGTTCTTTAAGAAAATTAGCACAACTCGATGGAAATTTAAGAGTTTTATCCGGCCACGGACCGGAGACCTCCATTGGAATAGAGAAACGCATTAATCCCTATATGCAACAGGTCCTATGATTCGCATTGTAAAAGGCACAGATTCGGAGATTCATACATTTTATGAACTTCTTCGAATCTATTTTCCATATTACGAAACATCAGGTGAATTATTTTTATCCATTGAAACGAAAGAAGATGTAAAAAAGGTCGTCCTCGTGATCGGTGACGATCGTTTCGAGAAAGATTTTCTTTTTAACGATGAATATGAGGCGAAGCGCGCCATTGCATCGTGGATCGTCCGAGACGTTGATCATGAATCAAAAGAAGATTGTCTTTGGGGAACGCTGACCGGTACGCGGCCCATCAAGTTTTTACAAAAGCAACGTCATCTTTTAGGTGACGAAAAGACGAAACAGTATTTAATCGACGAATACCTTCTAAGTCCTTATATCGCCAATCTCTTAATGAACATCGCCCTGTTGGAAAGCGAAAAGACAGATGAATTAAATGGGAAGGGGTATTCCCTCTACATTCATATTCCCTTCTGTCCGACTCGTTGTGACTATTGCAGTTATCCTACCATTCGAAGCGACAATACGAATGCCGTGAACCTCTACATGGATTATCTCCTGAAGGAGTTGGACTTCGTTTTAAATGAATCGACAGAGGATCCCACGACGATTTATATCGGCGGCGGCACTCCGACCTCGATCCCTAAGGATCAACTCAAAAAGCTGCTGGATCGTTTGGCGCATTTATCTCCTGAAGAATTTACATTGGAAGCGGGAAGACCGGAGACAATCGACGAAGAACTGCTTGTAATGCTTAATAAGTATCCGGTAACACGTATAAGTATTAATCCACAGACGATGGTGGATGAAACCCTGGAGCAAGTGAAACGTCCTCATAATAAAGAAGATATTAAGCGTGCCTATGATATGGTACGGAAATTGACGGATCTTGAAATAAATATGGATTTGATATTGGGACTCGGGGATGAAGGCATACCGGAGGTTGCCTATACCTTCGATGAAATCATTGAGCTAGAACCTGAAAATATAACAGTTCATGTGCTTTCGCTTAAAAACGGATCCAAACTTTTTGAAAACGAAGGGGTTTATACTAAAAATATACGGAAGATGCAGAACTATTCAATGAAACGCATGGAAGAAGCGGGTTACCATCCCTATTATCTTTATCGCCAAAAACGAATAATGGGTAACGGCTCCAATATCGGTTTTTCGAGAGAAGGCCACGACAATCTTTACAATATGATTATGATGGAGGAGATCCACTCAGTCATCGGTGTGGGCATGTCTTCCACGACAAAACTTGTAGATAAAACAGGGAAAACTATTCGTAAATTTTCAAATTTCAGAAATATGAGAGATTACACTAAACGATTTGGTGAGATTATCGACAAAAAGAAAAGACATTTGGGAGAGGTTTTATGAAGCTGAAGACTTTACTGGAAAGAGTAGAGATAAAAAATAAAATCGGAAAAATCGAAGAAGAGGCGGAGATACCCCGGATATCAAACGACTCGAGAGAGATCGGTAAAGGGGATATTTTCGTAGCTATGAAAGGTGTTCTGGTTGACGGACATGACTATATCGAAGAGGCTAAGAAGAGGGGAGCTGCTCTTGTAGTTTGTGATCATAATGTAGACACCGACATTCCTCAAATCATTGTCGACAATCCGCGTAAGGCTTTAGCTGATCTCGCCTGTGCCTTTTACGGCGATCCGTCGAAGGAAATGAAGGTTTATGGCGTAACGGCCACTAACGGCAAGACCTCCACTGCCTATATGCTTCGGGATATTTTCAAATCGGCAGGTTACGAAGTCGGTGTCATCGGAACGGTAGAAGTCCAATACAAAGATGTTTCCATTCCCTCGATCTTAACAACACCTGAATCCATTCATTTGCAAAAGCATTTACGAGATATGGCTGATAGCGGCGTTGAGGTTGTGGTGATGGAAGTGTCCTCTTCAGCTCAGGAGCTCTATCGCAGCAGAGGGATTGATTACGATATCGTAAGTTTTAATAATATTTCCGTAGAGCACCTCGAGCAGCACGGTACGTTCGAGAATTATTTCCATTTTAAGAGTCGCCTGATTCGCCACGCCGATGAAAAAACAGCTGTAATTTTAAACATTGATGCTCCTTTAATCGATGATCTTCAAGACAAGACAGAGGGACAAGTTTTTACCGCAGGTGTAGAAAAAGAAGCATTAATCGGCGTTTCAAATATCGATATTTCAAGCGGCTTCCCGAAATTTACCTATACCGTTAAAGAAGACCGCAAAGCGGGCAATTGGTCTCTTAAAAAATCGGAATTTCCTATTGAACTTCAGGTCACAGGATTTCATACGGTTTTAAATGCGATGATGGCCATCAGCTTCGGTTTATTGGCAGGCGTGGCATCTTCCACGATTCAAAAAGCTCTCTATAATTTCAAAGGAGTCGAAAGACGCTTTGAATTGATCTATAATAAAGAGTATATGATCATCGACGACCACTATGCCAATGTAAAAAACATTGCCGTCACTTTAGAGACACTTTGCCGAATGAAATATAAGAATCTCCATCTGCTTTACGCCATTCGAGGCGGAAGAGGAGCGGAACTCAATCGTGAAAATGCGGAAGAAACAATAAAGTGGATGCCGAAACTTCCGCTCAAAGATTTTATTGCCACTAAATCCGTGGAAGTAGTGTCTTCAAAAGACGAAGTAACGGATGAGGAACTCAATGCTTTTCTTACTGAAATGGAAAAGGCAGGGCACACCGTGCCTGTAATAGACTCTTTAAAAGAAGCCATCGATGCCATCTTACCCAAGGTAGAGCCCGGAGATGTTTTACTACTCGCAGGCTGCCAAGGGATGGATCACGCCGCTAAATATATTTGGCAGATGCTGGCCGACGAATCCTCAGGAGATGAGAGAGAAAGTTGGCTAAAAAAAATAGACGAAAGAATTTGTTAGGAGGAATCATGGGAGAATCACTGGGAACATTAAAGCGCACCCATTTATGCGGTACTTTAAATGAAGAACATATCGGAGAAGCTGTAACGATCATGGGTTGGGTACAAAAATCCAGAAATCTGGGCGCCCTTGTCTTTACAGATGTCCGGGACTACACGGGAATCGTTCAGGTCGTATTCGACAGCGAGGTGGATGAAGCGGTATTCGACAAGGCCACATCCCTACGATCCGAATTTGTCGTAGCTGTAGAAGGGGATGTAAGAGCCCGAAGTGCCGTCAACGAAAATATCCCCACCGGTCACATTGAAATTTTGGCGCGGGAATTAAAAATCTTAAACGAATCTGAAGTACCTCCCATTTACGTTAAAGACGACGATGATGTAAGCGACGATCTTCGTTTAAAATATCGCACACTGGACTTGCGTAAACCTCACAGTCAACACGTTTTAAGGACGCGATCTCGGGTATATAAACTTACGAGGGACTTCTTCCATGACGAAGGATTTGTCGAAGTGGAAACCCCGATGCTGAACAAGCCCACACCGGAAGGGGCGAGAGATTACCTCGTGCCCAGTCGAATTCACGACGGGTCGTTTTATGCTCTACCTCAGTCGCCTCAATTAATGAAGCAACTTTTAATGGTGTCGGGATTTGATCGCTATATTCAAATCGCTCGCTGCTTTAGAGATGAAGATTTACGCTTTAATCGCCAACCGGAATTTACGCAAATCGATATGGAGCTCAGCTTCGTCGAGGCGGATGACGTTATGGAGATCAATGAGCGTTATCTGAAAAAACTTTTTAAAGAAGTAGTCGATGTCGATTTAAAAATACCTTTTGATCGTATGACCTATCGTGAAGCCATGGACCGTTACGGTGTTGATAAACCGGACGTGCGGTTCGGTATGGAGCTTCAAGATGTTTCCGACATCGCAGAAAACTGCGATTTCAATGTATTCTCCAGTGCCGTTTCTTCCGGCGGCAGTGTACGTGCTATTGTCGTTAAAGGCGGCGGGGAGTTTTATTCTCGCAAAAAGATCGATAAGCTTGAAAGTTTTGTAAAAGACTTTAAAGCCAAGGGATTAGCTTGGGCAAAGGTAAAAGAAGGCGAGATTCAATCTCCGATTCTGAAATTCATTGGCGACGATGTTATGAACAATATTGTCGAGAGGGTGAAGGCGGAAATAGGTGATTTAATTTTATTCGTCGCGGACAAAAACGACGTGGTCTTTTCTGCCCTCGGTAACTTGAGAAATCACATTGCCGAGGAAATGGATATTATTCCAAAAGATGTCATTGCACCTCTTTGGATCGTCGAATTCCCCTTATTTGAATACGATGAAGATGAAGAGCGTTATGTAGCAAAACACCACCCCTTTACGGCGCCTATGGATGAGGATATCGATAAGATCGAATCGGATCCTGCCAACTGTCGTGCGAAAGCCTACGATATCGTTATGAATGGCGATGAAATGGGAGGCGGCTCCATTCGTATTCACGATGGAGACATCCAACGAAAGATGTTTAAAGCATTGGGTTTCACGGAAGAAGAAGCTCAAGATAAGTTTGGCTTCTTACTGGAAGCTTTTAAATACGGTGCGCCGCCACACGGTGGTCTAGCCTACGGATTAGACCGATTAATAATGTTATTAACCGGCGAAAAGAATATGCGCCATGTCATCGCATTCCCGAAAACTCAATCGGCAAGCGATCTTTTAACGGGAGCTCCCGTCGAACTTTCGGAAAAGCAATTAGAAGAGGTGCATATTCGCGTAATTGAGGAGTGATAACATGATTCAAATTGGGCGTATACTTTCGGTAAATAAAGGAATGGCCTATATGGAGGTAACGCGTAAAGGAGCTTGCGGAACGGGATGTGCTTCTTGCTCCAGCTCTGCTTGCGAATCAAAGTCTGAATTTATTTCAGTACCTAATGATTTAAATGCAGAAGCAGGGGATAAGGTGGAGCTTTATGTAAACGATCATTACGTTTTAAATTCCATCTATAAGGTATATGGCATTCCCTTAGTAGCGTTCTTGGCCTTGATTTTTATCGGACAGTTCCTAATACCTACGACCATAGCTAATCGCGATCTCTATATATTTGCCTTAGGTGCTCTCTCTTTCATTATCAGTTATATGGTATTAAAGAAAGTGGACAAACAAGAAAGTAACCGTGCACAACTTAAAATGACTAAAATTCTATAAAAAATACCATGGTCCGGACATTATCGTCCGACCATGGTATTTTTTTGGAATTAATGAAAACGATCCAATCGGGGACGCCCCTTGTAAATAGAACGTCTCCGAAAAGCTCGCAGAGATTTAGAGAACATGCCCGAAGCCACGATTCCCAAAGAAAGGGCGATGGCAATAGAAAAAGTCTTAACGGCCTCTCGCAGGAACATTGCCATATTGTCGCTGATTAAATAACTCATAGTATAATACATTCCGCCTCCAGGTACCAAAGTAATGAGAGGTGGCAAAATAAAAATAGTGGCGGGCATTTTATAAAGCCTCGAAAAAAACTCGCCGAGGATTCCCATTAAAAAGGCGGCGAGAAAGGCGGCGAAAAATGCATTGCCATCTAAATCGATAACTTTAAGGTATAAAAGATATGAGATGCCGCCGCTAAAACAACTGGAAAGAAGGGATCGTTTCGGAGCCTCCACGGGAATCGCGTAGCCGATAGTGGCGCAAAACGATACGAAAAACATAATAACAGCTTTTTGAATCGTCATATCAACCTCCTATAATTTTTTCCAGATTTAAAATAAATCCGACACCGAGAGCGATGGCGAAGGCGACAAAGATGCCCTTGGTGATCCCGATCAGACCTGAGACATAATCGCCGCTAATAATATCTCTAAGGGAATTGGTTACAACCATCCCGGGAACTAAGGGCATAATGGCGCCGATAATGATCATGTCCATGTGCAGGAGGGGCATCGCCTTGACCCCGACGAGTGCTAAAATTGAAACGACCATTGTACCTAAAAAAGCTTCAGGGAAGAAGGAAACATTATGCTTCGCCGTAAGGCGCATACAGTAATTGAGGACAAACCCCACAAAAAAAGTGTAGGCGAAGTCATTCCATGTACCGCCGAACATGATGGCGAAGGATGCGCTACAGAGACCCGTAAAAAACATGGTAACGGGAAGTGAACGCTTGGTGGCCTCGGATAGGGACATTAATTTATTGCGCGCCTCATAAAGAGAAATATCTCCCGAAACGAAGCGTCGTGAAAAAGTATTCAGTGCGTCGATTTGGTTTAAATTTATTCCTGAATTTTCAATGTCTTTAAACATAGTAATGGATTCCCCATCATATTCAGCAGATACAAAAAGAGCGGAACTAAGGGCGAAAACGTCAACCTCTGTTATGTTCTCCATGGATAAAATCATACGCTCGATGGTATCTTCGGCGCGATATATTTCGGCTCCATTTTTAATAAGCATTTGACCGGTCGTCATGGCAATATTAATTAAGCTTTTCGCTTCATTTAAACTGCTTATTTTTTGGTGACTCAAAACATCCACCTCCTTTTCGTATAAGTTTTATTTTATTTTTACGTGTTAATTTTTTAATAGCATATTCTCTTTTTAAACCTTCAGATTTGTCCGAAACGGATTCAAGATATACCATGGAAACGGGTAGACGGCTACGTGTATATTTTGAAGCAACACCCTTATTATGTTGCGTGAGCCTTCGTTCAGGGTCGGTGGTGTAGCCGGTATAAAAACTTTTGTCACCGCATTCTAAGATATAGACGTAGTGTTTTACCTCCATCGACCCATCACCGCCTTTATGGCAGGGTATTGAAATCCGCGAGAGAGTAAAAATCGAATAATTTTAGATTTATCTTTCGATAGACCGTCACCACGAACGTATTTTTTTTCGACGATTTTCTCGATCATTTCAATCTCAGCTTCATGGGTGAACTTTTTCAAAGCCCCGGAGATATATTCTTCTTTGATTCTTTTTTGTTTCAGAAGATAGCGAATTTTTACAGGGCCGTAGCCGTTAAGGTTTTGTTTGTCACGAGCAAAGAGTTCGGCGTATTCCTCGTCATTTAAGAAATTGTATTCACTCAGATACTCGACGGCACCTGCAATGGCTTCTTCACTTATTCCTTCTCTTGAAAGTAAATCTCTTATTTCCCATGTTGTCTTTCGATTACGTAGTTTTTTTAGAGCAAAATCAATAGCAATCTGGCGCTCGCTGTCTTTTTGAATTTCAAAGAAATCGTCGTCTGTCAGCTCTTTTCCTTTATAAAGATTATGCCTGACAAAAACTGATTCCGTAAGCGTTAAAGATTTTTCCTGATCCAGCTCGACGATAAAGAGATCATTTAATTTTTTAATGCGTTTAATTTCCATAGTTATCACCGGTCTATTTTAACATAGTTTAGAAATTTCTTCTCTTAAAGTCAGATCTTCACGCGAGCTATCTCGTTGAAAATAAGCGATCTCTATGATAATATTTAGGTAAAATAAGATGAGGTGGACGATGAATTTCATACTGTCGCAGTTATTTAAATACATTTTTATACTGATTATCTATTTGTTTATCTTTACCATTATTCGTATGATTTATTTAGACATACGCTCTATGCGCTCTGTAGATGCGAATAAGGATGAAGCCTATTTAAAGGTAGTCAATCGATTGGATTCATTAAATTTCAAAATGCAGGAATACTATGTTCTGAGAGGCCTTACTAAATTAGGACGTAGCAGTAAAAATGATATTGTAATTAAAGATAATTTCGTTTCCAAAAATCACTTGGTGATTCAGGAAGAGGACGGCCATTATTATATTCGCGACCTTCATAGCGCCAATGGTACCTTTTTAAACGGTCAGACACTTTATGACGAAGCTGAACTTAAAAACGGCGACCGTATCGGTGTCGGTTTTATTCAGTTTTTATTTGTAGATCAAGCAAAGTAGGTGGACAGTGATCAATAAGTTATTAAGACGACCTCGTGATATTCTTTTGATCTTTGAAATATTGGCTATCCTTTTAGTTTTCTATACTTATGAAGGAGACCTTGACCGCCAGCTGTTATTTTTAACCGGCGGTCTTGTTTTTGTCATCTATATTTCTAATTTCATTCTGGGAAAGATTACGACGGGGGATAATTATATATTTCTCATCATATCGCTTCTCCTTACAATAGGCGTAGTGACGATCTTCAGAATTAAGCCGGAAACCGGTATAAAACAGCTTCAGTGGGCCTTTATAGGGGTTTTACTTTTCTATGCGACTTACTTTGTGGTAAGAGTATTTCCTAATTTAGAGCGCTACGGCTCATTGGCACTGATTGTGAGTGTATTACTTTTTTTATCCACTCTCATTTTCGGAAAAACTGTAGGTGGCTCCAGAAACTGGCTTAGCCTTGGATTCGTTGTCTTTCAGCCTACGGAATTTATAAAAATATTGCTGATGTTTATACTGGGAAGTTTTTATACTAATTATGAAAAGTACAAGAAGTATCCTTATGCCAGCTATATTATTATGGCTATTATTTACTTTTTTGTTCTTCTGCTGTTTATTCAGCGCGATTTGGGAACGGCCGTCATGTTTATGGCAATGTATATGTCGGTTCAGTTTGTTTACGACCCCGATGTAAAGGCGAAAGTCATAAATGTCGCTCTTTTGGTTTTAGGTGCTGTCGCCGGTTATTTTTTGTTTACTCACGTACGTACACGTTTCGATATATGGATGAATCCTTGGGATGATGTGTATAATGCAGGTCGGCAGATCGTCCAATCCTTATTTGCCATTGCAGAAGGAGGATTTTTCGGTGCCGGTATAGGATTCGGTCATCCGGAACTTATTCCTGTGTCGGAATCGGACTTTATTTTCCCCGTTATCTGTGAAGAAATGGGTCTTTTTGCCGGTTTTGCGATTATTCTCCTTTACATTCTTCTGATTTATAGAGGGATTAAAATTGCGTTGGAGCAGGAATATAAGTTTTATAGAATTCTCGCAATATCTGCGACTGTTATGATTTCGATCCAAGCCTTTTTGAATATCGGCGGTGTAACAAAATTTATTCCTATGACGGGTATCACATTGCCCTTTATGTCCTACGGAGGGAGTTCAATTCTATCGAGTTTTATCGCCCTTGGCATTTTACAGGTAGCCTCCGAGGATTTATCTTGGAAATATGAACGAGACGGAAAGCATGAGGTGAACGATGAACAAATCAGAGCTTAAGCGAATCGTCATCCTTATGGCAGGCTTAATTGCCCTTTTCTTAGGTGCCATTATCTATCTGAGCTATTTTTATATCTTTGAAGCGGATACCGTGCGCAATCATCCCTCCAATCGACGAGGCTATATTGAAGAAGCTCAAATTAAAAGAGGAGATATATATGACCGCAATGGTGAGCTTCTTGCTACTTCCAAAGGCGAGCCCGGGCATTACCATAGGGAGTACAGCTATCCTATTTTGTACTCTCATATTATCGGATATTCTCATCCATCCCTTGGAAAGAGCGGTCTCGAGGCAAGCCGCAATGACGATCTACTGAATAGAAACAGTAATCGGGCCATCGTATTGATATCGAACTGGCTCAGCAATAAAAAACAAGATGGGAATTCTCTTATTTTGACGATAGATACTCAAGTGCAATCCAAGGCACGAGAAATCTTGGAAGAAAATGCCGAGCGAGGGAGTATTGTCGTAATGAATCCGAAGACCGGTGAAATTTACGCTTTGGTCTCCCTACCTGATTTTAATGCAATGTCCGTTGCAGAAGACTGGAACTCTTTGCAGGAAAATAAAGCGGGCGCTCTTTTAAACCGCTCTATTAACGGTAGATATCCACCCGGCTCCACTTTCAAAGTGATTACAGCGGCGTCTATATTGAACGGGGATTTGAATCAAAATTACGACGATGAAGGTATTCAAACCATCGACGGTAGAGACTTTAAAAATGCGGAAGGCGCCGTTTACGGAAATGTAGATCTAAAAGATGCAATGACCCATTCCGTTAATACCTACTTCGTCTCTAAAGGGGCGGCGCTCGGTAAGGAAAAATTAGGATCGACAGCTGATCAATTCTACTTTAATAAAAAGATTCCTTTCGACCTTCCGGTATCGCCTTCCGTATTTGATTATAAAAAGAATATTCCGAAGACGACTTTGGCGGCTTCTGCCATCGGTCAAGGTGATGTCTTGGTAACACCTCTTCATATGGCCATGGTGGCGAGTGCCGTTGCCAATGACGGCAAAATGATGGAGCCTATTCTTGTAAGAGAAGTGGAAGATCCCAAAGGTAAGAGTATTCGAAAACACGATGCCAAAGTGTTACAGGAGTCCATCGGTGAGGAAACTGCGAAAACACTTAACGAGTATATGATCTCTGTTGTAGAAAACGGCACAGGCAAACGTGCCGCTATGCGACGTACAAAAGTTGCCGGGAAGACAGGGACTGCAGAAAACGCCTCAGGTGAAAATCATGCATGGTTCATAGGCTACGCACCTGCCAATGATCCTCAAGTAGCAGTTTCTGTTATTGTCGAACAGGCCGGCCGTTCAGGAGGTAGTATTGCGGCACCCATGGCGCGGGACATTATGGCCTATGCCCTCAATAATATCGACTTTTCTCAAACTCTGGAAAAGGAGTCGGGGGATGAGTAATCAAAAGGTCTGTGTCTTAATTGCCGCCGCCGGCATGGGGAAGCGCATGCGTCTTAGTCAGAATAAGCAATACCTGCCGATTCACGGGAAACCTATGATTCGACATACAATTGAAGTCTTTGACACAATCGATGCCATCGATAAAATGATTCTTCTCATTCGTTCCGGGGAGGAGGAGATGATGCGGGATATTTTGGATGCAATGGAGCTTCGTCACGAAGTTTCAATCGTCCTCGGTGGAGATGAAAGGCAAGACAGTATTTGGGAAGGTCTGCGCTGTTTGAAGGATTTCGACGGCATTATCTTAACCCATGACGGGGCCAGACCTTTTGTTACGGCTCGAGAAATTTCAGCGGTCATCGATGGTGCCCGTTCCTCGGGAGCTTGTTGTCTTATGACGCCGATGAAAGATACGGTAAAGGTAAGCGAAGACGGCGACTGGGCGCGGTTTACCCCCGATCGTTCGAAACTTTACGCTATACAGACGCCCCAAGGCTTCCACAAGGACATTTTGATCCAAGCCTATAAGCAGGCCTATGAAGAAGGGTACTACGGAACGGATGATTGTTCTCTTGTGGAAAAGACCGGAAAAAAGGTACGTCTTATACGAGGGTCGTACAAAAATATTAAGATTACCACGCCGGAGGATCTAATCTTAGCAGATGCAATTTACACAGATAGGATGGAAGAATGAAAATAGGTATAGGTTATGATGTTCATGCACTGGTAGAGGGGCGTGAGCTAATTTTAGGAGGCGTTAAGATTTCTCATGAGAAAGGTCTTTTAGGCCATTCTGATGCCGATGTACTTGTCCATGCCATAGAAGATGCCATCTTGGGAGCTTTAGCTCTCGGTGATATCGGTAAATTATTTCCCGATACGGATCCGGCCTTTAGAGGTGCGTCGAGTTTAAAGATGATGGAAGAGGTCATTGATCTTATCGAGGAAAAAGGCTACCGTGTGGGAAATATAGACAGTACGATCATCGCCCAGTCTCCGAAACTCGCCCCCTACATCGATGATATGCGAAAAAATATTGCGAATGTATGTGGAAAACCTATTGAGGATATTTCAGTTAAAGCGACAACTTCTGAAAAAATGGGGTATGAAGGAAGAAAAGAGGGCATGACGGCCATGGCCGTCGTACTTTTAGAACCAATGGATTAGAGAAAGGACTTGACTATGCTAGTTACTGGTAAACAAATTCTTGAACATGCCGATCAAAACGGTTACGCCGTCGGGGCATTTAATGTTAATAATATGGAAATTATCCAAGCTATTGCAGAGGCTGCAGGTGATTTAAAAGCGCCGGTTATTCTACAAGCTTCTCAAGGAGCTATTAAATATGCAGGCGTTGAATATATTACTTCACTCGTTAAGACAACTGCGGAACTCGTCGATGTTCCTATGACCTTACACCTGGATCACGGTACGGATTTCGAAGAAATCATGAAATGCATCCGCAACGGATTTACTTCGGTTATGATCGATGCTTCCAAACATGAATTGGAAGAAAATATTCGTCTTACAAAAGAAATCGTACGTATTGCCCATTCTGTAGGCGTATCGGTTGAAGCGGAACTCGGGAAAATTGGCGGTACGGAAGATCAAATCGTCGTTTCTGAAGCGGAAGCCACCTATACCGATCCTGAAGAAGCACGTATTTTTGTAGAAGAAACCGGCGTAGATTCCCTGGCTATTGCCGTCGGTACGGCACACGGTGTTTACAAAGGCGAGCCTAAAGTCGATATCGAGCGTATTAAAGAAATTGACCGCGTGGTACCGGTTCCCCTTGTCCTTCACGGATCCAGCGGTGTACCCTATGATACCTTGGAAAATGCCGTGAAGGCAGGCATTCGTAAGATTAATATAGACACCGACATTCGCGCAAGCTTTGCAGGTGCAGTAAAGGAATTTGTTGAATCTAACCCCGAAGAAATCGATCCTCGAAAAATTCTAAAACCTGCTCGTGCTCGTATGGCCGATACTGTTAAAGAAAAAATCAAAGTATTCGGTAGTGACGGTAAGGCTTGGAAATAATGAAGTTTTTTATCGATACAGCTAATATAAGTGAAATAAAAGATATCGAATCCTGGGGCGTTCTTTCCGGCGTCACCACCAATCCCAGCCTTATTGCTAAAGAAAAGGATGTGGTATTCGAAGAGGTAATTGAAGAGATTACCTCCATCGTCGACGGTCCCATCAGCGCCGAAGTAACATCGGAAGATTCGGAGGGCATGATTCGCGAAGGAAAAGCTCTACACGCCATTCATGAGAATGTTGTCGTGAAGATCCCCATGACCATAGAAGGTCTAAAAGCTATACGTGCCCTGGAAGGGGAGGGGATTCCTACTAACTGCACGCTAATTTTTTCAGTCAATCAGGCTTTGCTTGCATTACAAGCAGGAGCCAGCTATATTAGTCCTTTCATCGGCCGTTTAGACGATATTGGAAACGACGGTATGGATTTAATTAAATCTCTGGCGGAAATTATCGCTTTTTACGATAGTGAAATTATTGCCGCGAGTATTCGCCATCCCTTGCATGTGCAGCAGGCGGCCATGGCCGGAGCTCATATTGCTACCGTACCTTATAAGGTGTTTAAGCAAATGGTGAATCACCCCTTAACAGATAAGGGAATTGATCAGTTCAATAAGGATTTTGAAGGAACGAGGAGAGTCAATGGATAGAGATCTAAGTCTGAATATTGCACGTGTTACGGAAGCGGCGGCTCTTTCCGGCGCGAAATACCTCGGAAAAGGGGATAAGAATGCAGCCGACGGTGCTGCAGTGGATGCCATGCGCCGTATGTTCGATACCGTACACATTAACGGAACGGTCGTTATCGGTGAAGGTGAAATCGATGAAGCACCTATGTTATATATCGGAGAAGAAATCGGTACTCGTCAAAATGATGATGTAGCTGTGGATATTGCCGTCGATCCCATCGACGGAACCACTGCTATCAGTAACGGCATGAACAATGCCATCGCAGTTGTGGCGGTGGCCCCGGAAGGATGTCTTCTTCACGCTCCCGATGTCTATATGAAAAAAATCGCCTGCGGTCCTGCTGCTAGAGGACAGATTCAATTAGACGACTCCGTAGAGAATAATATTAAACGAGTTTCTGAAGCTGTCGGGAAATCCCCTGAAGACATTACCGTCTCCGTATTAGATCGCCCGCGACATGACGATCTCATTCAAGAAATTCGTAAAACCGGCGCTCGCATTCGTAAGATCAGCGACGGTGATATTGTAACGGCGATCTACACCTGTTTTGACGAAAGCGGAATTGATTTAATTATGGGCGTCGGCGGCGCCCCGGAAGGTGTTGTAGCGGCAGCAGCTTTAAAATGTCTTGGAGGCGATTTCCAAGGCCGTCTCGTCCACTATGATGATGCACAGCTTTCCCGTATTGAAAAAAGCCCTGCGGAAGAAGGGAAGATCTATACGATCGACGACTTGGTTAAAGGCGACGATGTCATTTTTTCCGCTACCGGTGTTTCGAACGGTGATCTGTTAAAAGGTGTTCACTTTATGAAAGGGAATAAGGCGACAACTCAGTCCCTTGTCTTGAGAATGCCCTCCCGAACCGTGCGATTCATTGACAGTGTTCATGATTTAAATCATAAGCCGGAATACGCAAAGTAATTGACAGTCGGGAATGATTATGTTATCCTTAATTAGTTAGTAAATTAAATGAAAATCTACAGAAAGGAGTGTGGACAGATGAAAAAAGGTATCCATCCCGAATATAAAGAAGCAACTGTAACCTGCGCTTGCGGCAACACCTTCAAGACGGGCTCTGTAAAAGAGGATTTAAAAGTGGAAGTTTGTTCCGAATGTCATCCTTTCTTCACAGGACGCCAAAAGTTTACGGATACAGGCGGACGTATTGATAAATTCAACAAAAAATATAAGAGATAAAGAATGGTCCGTGAAAGCGGACCTTTTTTTATAAGGAGTATCTTTAGTATATGAAACAATCCTTTAAGACCACCATTGGCGGGCAGGCGCTCATCGAGGGTGTCATGATGAAAGGACCTTCGAAGACGGCTTACGCCGTACGAAAGCCGGGCGGAGATATCGCCATGCGTATCGAGAAAAATAACAGTATTTTAGAGCGAGTTCCTTTTTTGAATATTCCAATTTTACGAGGAGCGGTTAAACTGATTGAGGCCATGCTTGTCGGCGTGGACGCTATCATCTACTCCGCATCATTTTGGGAAGAGGATGAAGATGAGATGGGTTTTCTAGAAAAACACTTTCCGGAGCATCATCAAAAAATGGAGGAGGTGCTTTCCGTTATTATCTCGTTACTATCGGCCGTTCTCTTTTTTATGATTTTGCCAAATTTGATGGCGACATTTTTCCAGAGCAAAATTGAAAATCATATTCTTTTAAACCTTGTTGAAGGAATTTTTCGTATTTTTATTTTCTTTCTATATTTGGCGCTTATTTCCAAACAAAAAGACATCGCAAGAGTATTCCAATACCACGGTGCTGAACATAAATCCATCGCTTGTTACGAGGCCGGGGCCCCCCTCACCGTTAATGAAGTACGAAAATATTCACGACTCCATCCTCGTTGTGGCACAAGTTTTCTCTTTATGGTGCTCGTCATATCCGTCGTCGTCCTTTCCTTCTTTGGATGGCCGTCGCTTTTGGGACGCATCGTCGTTCGTCTTTTAATGTTTCCCGTTATCGCGGGAATCGGATTTGAGGTGAACCGTTTGATCGGAAAATACGACAATCGACTCACTGTGATTTTGCGCTATCCGGGCCTTATGATTCAAAAGTATTTTACAGTAAGAGAGCCTAATGAAGAACAGATGGAAGTGGGAATTGCCTCTTTAAAGGCCGTTCTTCCTGAGGCGGGAGAAGACGATACATGGAATTAAAGGAAGCTTTTCGATTATGTCTGGAAACATTCGGTCCGGGCGAAGAAATAAAGGCCTACGATCTTTTGGAAGATCTTTTCAATATTACGAGAAAAGACTTTATCCTTTATAGTAATCGAGAACTTACTACAGATGAGACGGCGCTCCTTAAATCCGCGCTAATAGAGGTGGAGAAAGGGAAACCTCTACCTTATATTCTTAATAAAGCGTTTTTTATGGGCGAATCTTTTTATGTCGATGAACGTGTGTTAATTCCTCGTTACGATACGGAACATAGTATAGACTTTATTCGCTCACTGGACTTAAAGGAGCCGCGGATTCTTGAAATCGGAACGGGGTCCGGTTGTGTTGCCATAAGCTTAGCTAAACTATTTCCCGATGGGGAGATCACTTCTGTCGACATTTCAAAAGATGCATTGGAAGTAGCCACAATTAATAAGGACTACCATAAGATTAATAATTTAAAATTCATTCAATCGGACTTATTTGATAAAATAGAGGGAAGCTTTGATGTGATCTACTCCAATCCACCTTATATCAGTGAAAAGGAAATGAAAGAGCTGGATAGAAGTGTCTTTGACTTTGAACCTCATCTCGCCTTATATGGCGGGGAAGAGGGATTAGATTTCTACGAGGTCATTATAAAAGAAGCCCGTCACTATTTAAATTCGGATGGTCATCTCGTATTCGAGATAGGTGCTTATCAGGGAGAAGCTGTCAAAAAAATTTTGGAAGATCATCATTATAAAGATATA
>QWCK01003138.1_pt1 | contig 18703 bp, 29 predicted proteins | sample 1972571 | NCBI WGS metagenome assembly QWCK01 (sample SAMN09866710, study PRJNA288562) | Human gut metagenome isolate term2_stool, whole genome shotgun sequencing... | isolation source: gut | host: Homo sapiens | place: USA: California
TACACTCCACAGCCTGTTGCTGCACTAAAACGCTCGTTATGTTTCTACCAAAAAGGTTTTGATATAGCGTGCTAATGTATTTCTATCAACTTTACATATTACAGCAATTTTCCGCTTAGATATATTTGCATTTAAAAGTTCCTGAATCAAGTTCCTTTTTTTATATAATTTGTATTTTTCAGGAGAGCTTTTCTTTCCTTTTGGACGGCCTAAGATTACACCCTCTGCTTTTTTTCGTAATAATGCTTCTTTGGTGCGTTGGCTAATTAGATTACGTTCAATTTCTGCCGATAAGCCAAAGGCAAATGCTAATACTTTGCTTTGAATATCCTCGCCTAAACGATAATTGTCTTTGATTGTCCAGACCCTACATTCTTTACTCATGCAAAGGTTAAGAATTTCCATTATCATAAAAAGATTTCTTCCTAAGCGTGAAAGTTCTGCACAAATTATAAGATCGTCCTTTTGGATTTGCTTGAGTAGTTTACCTAACTCTCTTTTGCTATAGGATTTTGTACCGCTGATGGTTTCTTCTATCCAACCATCAATTTTTAAATTTTCACGTTCGCAGAAATTATTAATTTCGAAACGTTGGTTTTCTACAGTCTGTTTGTCACTGCTTACTCTAATGTATCCGTAAATCATATTAAATTGTTTTATTCAATATGCTACGAAAGTATGTTATATGTTGAATAAAACTATGGTAAACCTAAATAAAGAAAAATAAATAATCCCCAGCTATTTTATTTTTGTTTCTTAATCGAAGTGATATAGTGATGGGAAAAATCTTGATTTGTGTCATAAATGTGTCATATATAAAAGAAAAAGGAGCTAAGTTTATCACTTAACTCCTTCATTTTCACCAGTCGGGGTGACTGGATTCGAACCAGCGACCACACGCCCCCCAGACTTTAAAGATTATGGATTGATAATGTCTGATTATCAAGAATTAAGCTTTTTCTTTTGTTTTTTGGTTTACACTATGGTTTACAATAGTGTAAACTGCTGCTGTTAATATTAAAATTAATAATTCACTCAAAAATTACTCAAGAACGACCTTTCTCAATGTATATCTAAATCAATATTGGCTAAATTAAATTCGTAACCTAATATTTTTTTTGAGAAAATAATCCTTTGTATTACTGATGTGTACAAAGATACAAGATAGTTTTCCTATTGTAAAAATATGGTAGATAATAAAACTTAATAGAATGTTTCTAGTTAACGTTTTATTTACAATTTGTTTCCACCTCCTTCTCAAATCCCCTTCAAACCCTTATACATGTAATAAATAAAACAATAACAATAGAAAAATCAAAGTATAAATCAAAAACGAAAAATACATCCCGGTTCGTCTAAATTTCAGAGAATGGTTTAGATTGGATTGGAAGGATAGGCAGCTGGAAGTAAATATAACAGCTTCAGTCTTTATATTGAACCTTGATGTGTCTATTGAAGAGCTGAGCCAGAGTGAGAAACTTATGGCGACGGCTCTTTTTTTTATTCCGTCTCATAATTCTTAAAAGCCTTATTAATAAGAAGATAAATAAGAATACTAATAATATAATAATTAAAAATATGAGAAAGGAATAATGTTGTTAATAGATTTTTTAAAGATGGGGATGGCGATAATTCGAGCCCTTATTGAAGTATTGGAAGATATGCGGAGAAGAAAAAAAGCATAGTCATCCAGAGTTAATTAACCGGAGGATCAAGTTCTCCAAGTAACTAACATTAACGATGTACAATATGAAGGAAAAGACATCAAAAGTAACGGATTCTCTCATTTTGGGAGAAGTTGCACAAGGAAAAGAACTTAGCATCAGAAATAATGAAGATATTACAGATGCTGAAATTATTGAAGATGATGATAAGTTTTGGGCAGAAGAAAATCACCCAAACTTTATTGAATCTAATACCTCAGCAATTTCGCTTGAGGAACTAATTACAAAGAATATAATACCGACATTCAGCGACAACACACTTACTATTTCGCACCAGAACTTTATCGGTGCAGTAACGAAAGTCGCTGAACAAGTTTTTGGAGGATTAACTCCGGTTGAATGTAGGGTATCACATCCTATCATAGGAAGAATACCCTCAGCACAACACAAAAAAGCGAGTGAACTAAGAGAAGATGAAAAAACTGTGTTCTACCAGCGTTTAGCATGGGTAGCACATGTAAAGAATCTAACTCGTACAATCAATAACCAGACAGTCCATCTTTGTATAGGTGGAGTGAGAAGTTATAGCGAAGATAAACTCTATAGGACACAGACCGCAATGAAATTTAAAATCTTTGTCGGCTGGAAAGTGAGAGTATGTTCGAACTTATGTTTGACATGTGACGGATTTTCAGGAACCATAGAATGTATGACCGAAGCTGATATTATGCAGAAGGCTTTGGAGCTATTCAGCGGTTTTAATCCACACAAGGAAGAAACATTGAGACTTTTGGAGAATCTGAGAAATACGGAAATCTCAGAGGAACTATTTTGTAAGATTATAGGCAGACTCAGATTATATCAGTTCCTGCCTGTGAACGAACAAAAATTACTACCATCGTTGGAAATAGGCGATCAAGCTGTCAATGCGATGGTGAAAGGTTATGTATCAAACCCGAATTTCGGAAAGAAAGAGGGAGAGATTCTAACTTGCTGGAATCTACTACAGCTGGCAAATGAAGCAGTGAAGGGATCATATATTGATACTTGGCTTGACAGAAACCAGAATTGTACAGATTTTGCATTAGGAATTCAGAAAGCCATAGAAGGTAACGATACCGAAGGCTACAGCTGGTTCCTACATTGAAATATAAGGGCGTTTTTGTCCTTTACAAGTACCGGAGGAGGTATGGAATATCAAAGTTTATTAGAAAACAGAATTATAAACCGAGATAATCCATACCTCCACTTTTTGTTTTACCAATAAAAAAAACAACAGAAATGATAGATGTAAATATTGAACTTTTTAAGAGAACTACACCTGTAAAAAAGATTGAAATTATAGAAAATCTGAAACAGGATGAATTACTGGGTATATCGAAAGGAACCATACTCAGGATAGTAAAAGAGACAGGTCGGAGAAAGACTGGCTCCAGAAATTATGAATTCTATGTACATCCAAACAGAAGAAGAGGAAATGACTGGAATTCTATTATAGAAGGAATATGGCTATACAAGGGGAAATTAAGCCTCATAACCTATATTCAGCTGGATGATACAGATACCAGTATAATTGTACCGTTAAATGATTTTTTCAAGGAAGAGACTTTCAGAGGATCGATAAAGACTGAAGACTTCTATGGAAATATCCAAACAGAATACTTTGTATATGGGAAAAGAGCCAAAGCTGAAGTTATCAGAAGCTTTTGTCTTGAATACATCAATACAAAGTATAAATCAAAACTTAGTAATAACGAATAAAAACAATAAGGACTATGTGTAAATTCAACAAACCTCAAATACCAGCTGGTGCAACGGCTGATGAAAGAAGAGCTATATATTTTGATGCTCTTTATTCACTTGATATGAATGATAAAGTAGAAAAAAGAGAAAATCTTAGCTACCTGAGCTGGGCTAATGCCTGGGCTGAATTCAAAAGAGCCTATCCAAGTGCAACCTATAGAATCGTGAAGGATCCAATCACCAATCTCCCATACTTTGCAGATGAGAGAACAGGTATAATGGTATATACGGAAGTTACGGTAGATGATATAACTCATGAAATGTGGTTACCCGTAATGAATACTTCCAATAAGGCGATGAAACTTGAATCATATACCTACAAGGTTTATGATAAGTTCAAGAAGGAATATGTTGAAAGAATGGTTGAAGCAGCTTCCATGTTTGACATCAACAAGACCATTATGAGATGCTTAGTGAAAAACTTGGCAATGTTTGGTCTTGGACTTTATATTTACGCAGGTGAAGATATTCCGGAAAAGATGGTGGAAGATAATACCATCCAACAGGAACCAGCACCTGTTCAACCCAAGAGAACAAGAAAAAGCAGACCTATCCAACAGCCGGTACAGGAAAAATACGCCGGCATCAGAATAGCTCTACAACAATGTAAAACTCAAGACTCATTGATGGAACTTTATAAGCAACATCAGAATGAAGTGACTGGTAATACAGAAATCAAGGCGTTATTTACAGAACGAAAATTACAACTTAATCAAGCGGTTTAATTATGGCAACAAAAAGAATAGAACTCAAGGACAGTGGTGTGTTTTTCAATGAAGAACTGCACCAATATTGGCTGGGAAATAAACAGCTGAGTGGAATTACCGGAATGTTACAAAGACAATTATTCCCTGATGAATTTGAAGGGATACCGGAATACAGGATTAAATCAGCAGCTGAATATGGTACTCAGGTCCATATATCAATAGAAGATTTTGATAAGAATTGGATAAATGACGGAATCCAAGAAGTAGCAGATTATATTGAAATCTGTAAAGAACATGGGTTGGTTCATGAATGCTCAGAATATACAGTTACAGATAGTAAAAACTGGGCAAGCAACATTGATAAAGTTTACAGAGTTGATGATACTACATTTGATATAGGTGATATTAAAACCTATGGAACAATGACATCTGAAAAACTTGAAAAAGCAAGATGGCAACTCAGTATTTACGCCTACTTGTTTGAACTTCAGAACAAGAAGGCTAAAGTAGGAAAACTCTTTATAATGCACCTTAGAAACAAACCAAAAAAGGATGGAACATTCGACCATATAGCAGATTTAATTCCAATAAGTCGAATACCATCTGAAATTTGTAAAGAACTTCTGGATTGCGATTTACGAGGGGAACAATTTGAAAACCCTTACAATATTCCAGAAGAAATCAGAAATCATGAATCGGAAATAAGGGAATTGATTCAGACAAAGAATGAAGTTGAGGAAAGACTTAGTACCCTCAAATCAAAGATTCTTTTAGAAATGGAAATGATGGATGTTAAGTCGTGGTTTACAGATACGATGAGACTTACCAGAAAATTACCGGGAATCAGAACTTCTTTCGACCTACAGGCATTCAAAAATGATCATCCTGAAATCGATTTTGAATCCTACATGAAGACCTCAAAAGTGGCTGGGTCATTGGTAATAGCCATTTAATAACTCGGAACATAGACCGGGGAGATAATCATATAAAAGATGTCTCTCCGGTCTGTTTCTTTTATGTAAAACTAACTAAAGAATAAGGGGAAAAACAATGAAAGAACTTAGATTACAATTCATATCAATAGATGACTGGAACCGTCCTGTATTCAAAGATGAGAAAGGACGATATTTTGGGGATACCGAAAATCTGTTCAAATATGGAACCAGCAAAGAAGAAGTTTATGATTTCTATAAGGATAAAGAATTACATGAACATATATATTTTTTCGGAATGAGTTTTAACTGCGAACCTGAAGGAATCTGGATTAAGAAAGAAGTGAAAATAATACTGGAATAAGAATATGTATCTGGAATGTGACTGTTCCCAGATTTCCATAGAGGTATGGGAAAGGAAAATGAAAGGAAACCGACCGATAAATTATGATTGGCTGGTCAAGAAAATAAAGAAACATTTGCCTGAAGTATACGAGGGGTTGTGTCTTAAATACTACAATCCGTATCAGGATAAATGCAGGTCTAACAAGAGGTACTATATACTGGTTCATTCAGCCATAGAGTACTTCATAAGAAAATAGTCTTATATGAAGGAAGAATATTATTGCCCGATATGTGGTAGAAAGCTTATAAAGTCAGAAACCGAAGGTTACAGCTTTCAATGCCTGTACTGTGATGAAGACTTTACAGAATCAGAAGTAATAATTAAAACAGAAGGAAATGAGAAAGAAAAGCAATAAAAAACAGCAAAACATGGAGTTTCTTTTTAGTAAGGAAAATTCCAGAAAACCAATGTATCAGACAGTCTGTGAAACACATCATGAGACTGTAAGAGAATGCGCTTGTTGTGGTAAACCGATGACAAGATCCGAAGTAAATGATTTTGGTAGTCTTTGCGAGAGGTGTTATATGGAGGAGTATTATGAATGTTAAGAATCATTTTATTGTCCCGGACTGTGAACATTATGGAGACATCAACTATTTCACTGAGATAATAACAGAAAACGGTGGAATTATTCTAAAGGTATATTGGGATGATATGGTAGATGATGATGCGATAATTATCTATTCCTGTCCTAATGAAAAAATGGAACTCATTAAAACAGCTTTGGAAAATGGATAATGAAAAATATAGTGAGCGAATTTGTCGTATAATATGGCATGATGCATTACAACAATCTATCAAACCTCTCTCATGGGGTATCGATTTCAGTAGCATCAAAGTGATTGATAAAGGAACTGAGTTTAAATTCCAGACTCAAACTGTTATGGGTAAAATCAGAATCCGGTATTCCGAAGGTACAGGATTATTCAATGTTACCGTGAGACTTGATAACAATGAAGATAGTCCAATCATCATGAAAGATATAGATTTGAAAAGACTTGTTTCCCTAATAGATAGAAACATAAAATACCGTGTACCTGTAGAACATGGTGTTGCTGTATGAATGAGTTGATCTACAATGTATGGAGGATATGTGATTTAAAAGTCATGTATCCTCCTTTTTTATTAATAACAGTCTAAAAATCAAGAAGAATTATGGAAAGATATGCACTTGAACAAAGTCGTGAATACAAAGCGGCTATGGCTTTAGAAGATGCACTGAACAATACGTGCTTTGACTATAAGATGTTTGCAGAGTCGGTGAAGTATTATCATCCGACTTTACAACAGAACCTGTTCAGACTTATAAGGGAAATTATAAATGTACAGGCAGACGAGAACAGATACTATGACCCGAGAAACAAAGCTTCACATGAGGTAGCAAAGAAACTGAAGGCCGTAGTGGAAAATGAGTGTTTACCTTATATATGATTATGTATGGAAAATAATGATTATAACTTGGAGCTGGCTAAGTATATCTGGTCAGTTCTTAGAATGCAGATTGCGATATTCACGTCTTGGGGAGTTGAACCTAAAAGCATGAAGGTAATAGATGGAGGGCTTGAATTTGAATGTAACGGATTCAAACATAAAGGAAAAGTGCAGATTGTTCTTGATGAAGGGAAGGATCTGTTTGAAGTGCACCTGATCTCTGAAAATGGAGAAAAGATAAAAACTATAGAAGACGTTTTTCTTGATAATCTCGTTTCTGTGATAGATGAGAATATTGAAAAAACGGAAGATTATAAGGAAAGGATATGCAGAGAATACGGAATTACTGAAAAAAGTATGTCTGTATGATACTCTGGGATAACAGAAAATGGAGAATATGTGAAAAGTAAGAATATTAAAAAATCATGTATTCTCCTTTTTTATTGTGAAGTTCCAAAAGCAAGACGAACATCTAACTTATGGAACCAATGTTAAAACTATGGTTAAGGAACAAAAATATGTGGCTTATCTCAGGGTAAGTACAAAGAAGCAGGGATATTCAGGCCTTGGACTTGAAGCTCAGAAGGAAATTATCTTGAGACACCTTCAGGATAAAATACCTATAGCTGAATTTGTAGAGGTCGAATCTGGAAGAAAAACAGAAAGGCCAAAACTGAAGGAAGCTCTGAAAGAATGCAGAAAAACCGGAGCAATTCTTATCGTGGCTAAACTTGATAGATTAGCGAGAAATGTATCTTTCTTGTCTAATCTCTTGGAAAGTGATACAGAGATAGTCTTTTGTGATTTTCCACAGGCAAACAAGATGGTATTGCATATTCTATCAGCAATCAGTCAGTATGAAGCAGAACTGACGGCAACCAGAACAAAGCAAGCACTGGAAGCAAAGAAACTGAGAGGATTTAAGCTTGGTAATCCTGAACACTTGATGGATAAGCATGAACAGGCAATTCAGAACAGTATAAAAACAATAAAAGAAAAAGCAGAAAACAATCCTAACAATAAGAGGGCTGTTGCTATGCTAAGAACATTAACAAGTAAAAATGCAACTTATCAGGAAATGGCGGACTTCTTGAATGAACAGGGATTTACCACTTCGAGAGGTTGCAGTTTTTCTAAGTCAACAGTTTATAAATTAATCAAACGTTACGGATTATGAATTACTACTACAGATACCACTTCTATGTTATTCAGAGTGGTAAGAAAATCAGATTTCATGTATGTGCCAATAATATCTACTCGGCTTATTCAAAGGTAAACAAACTGTATCCTGAAGCCGAGAAAATACAAATGCTGCATACGGAAAGAATATGATAGAACTTAAAAACTATTGTCATCCCAGTTTTCTTCACGGTGGAGTTTAGAAGATGACACATTACTATATTATATGGAACCTAAATATGTATTGATACTGGATTATTGTTGCGGAGCTTTAAACATAATAGAGCTGACGGATGAAGAAATAAACGAATCTTACAACTATGAGGACTTTGAATCATTCCTTGTAACTATTGAGGAGAAGTATGGATTTAGACTGTCTGACTGTAATTGGATGGTTACTAAGGAATTGAACATTTATGAATACAAGGACGGAAAGGAGATTTGATTATGCCTAATTGGTGCAGCACAGATTATTATGTAGTCGGATCTAAGAAGGAAGTATTGGATCTGAACAAGAAGATGGAAAGACTTGAGAATAGAAAGAAATCATTGGTAAAGAATGGTTTTGGAAATACATGGCTTGGAAATCTTGTAAAATCCCTTGGCGGTGATTGGGAGAAAGTATATTGCCGGGGAGAATGGATGTGTAGGGAATATAATAAGGAAAATAATACCCTAACATTTACAACAGAAACAGCATGGCGAGAAATGAATGAATGGAGAAAGTTTATCGAATCATGTTACAAGACTATTAAGATACTATATGTAACTGAAGAACCTGGATGTGGAATATACCAGACAAATGACTTGGAAGGTGTTTTCTTTAAGGATAAGTATGTTCTAGATTATGGTGAAGATATAGAATATTTTGAAACCATAGATCAAGTGGTGGAGTTTATTGAAAATCTTATAGGAGTGAAGATTGAAGATAAAACTGTAAATGGTATTCAAGGGAAACTGGATAATTATGTTGAGAAGAATGAAAATGAAGAGGATTTATTCTTTTCATTCCATAAGTTTGAAGAAGTAGATGATTAGAGACAATAAAGTAAAGGGAGACTATCTGTAAAAGGTAGTTTCTCTTTTTTTCTTCTTCTTTGAGGTTAGGGGGGCAGGATAATATACATAATACCCTTGGGTGGAATAAAAAATCTACAGAGTATTCAAAAAACCTTTTAAAAGATATAATCCCCTAAATAAAATATTCCATTATCCTATTGGTTATGTAATAACTCTAAAAACTCTTACCCTTGTCCCAGCTTTATATATACTATTAGTGGGACAGTATGAGTAATAATATTAAGAAAAAAGATAAGTATCTGATTATTAGATGTTTTATCCAGCTATGAGATATAGATACAATATCCCCATTCATCTACTGGGACAACATGAGGTAAGAAATATCATATTATTTTCCGTCTATGAAACATCTAAAAATCTTATATTTGAAAGAAATAATACTCTTTATCAGAGCGTAATATTGAACAAAAAACGTATATTTGTAAAGTCTGACCGGAGAAATGGTTGGATCATAATAGAAAGCGTTTTTTGCTTTTATCCTGCAACTGAAATCGCCAATTTCATAACAGAGGGATAAAGGACAATATTACGCTCATTTTCTGTTTGTGTATGTTCTTGGTACAGCCCATGTTGTATCAACTAACATAACAACAGGCATGGGAGTATTGTTTCTTTTTATTCATTTCTGTATGGTGTTTGGCGATACCTAGTTGCGATGAATAGCAGAACAAGTCCTATGCCTTTCTTTTTTGTTTAATCTAATACTGACTTTGGGGGCTTATAGGTAGTTAGGAGGTTTGACTTTGAATCAATCAGCTTTATCCCGGCTAGGAAAAGAACTCTTAAAACCAGAAACAGAATTCTATGATGCTCTATTGGAATTTTATACTGACACAAATCCAGTTTTATGGCGAATGTTATTAAATGCCCCATGTAATAGCATGTCTCTCGTTAAGAAATCTGATAGCAATAGAGAGAAATCTTGAATAGTATTTTGAATGTATTTACAAGAACTGATAATAATAGTCAATTATATCCACCTATTTTACGTTTGACCGTAAATAGAAATAGTACATCTTTTTATTTAAGAATTGTAGACCAAACTACCACTACACCTAAAGAAGAAAAAGGAACTATACAAGAGAATATAGCCGTTTCTATTGAAGGAGTAGAAGATTATATAATTAAGTTATAATTTCAAGATCAAGCATTTATGAAAATATCATTTATTTTATCAGTAATACTATTTACTATTTTGGCTTTACCATTATCAGCCCAACCAGCAAAGAAGCCTACAATTATGATTCTTCCAAGTGATAATTGGTGTACTACCCGTTACTTTACAAAGATTTATGATAACCAAGGTGAAAAAGTTTATTATTCCGATTATCGAAGGGCTTTTCAAGAAGATAGTGAATTAAATCCAGTAATCAGTAAAATTGGAGAATTACTAACAGAACGAGGTTACAGCCTAAAAGATGCAGAACAAGCAGCCAAATCTTTAAATACTAGCATTGCAGAAAATCAAGTAACATACAGTAGCACAAGTAATGCAACACTAGCTATTTCACCGCTTGATGTACTTAAACAACGTGTAAGGTCTGATATATTGATTCAAATAAACTGGAATGTAACTAAGGAAGCTATTACTTTCACAATGGAAGCCTTTGATACTTACACCAATAAACGAATTTCAACTGCCACCGGAACGAGTGAGAGGAATAAAGACATTATCCCCATCCAAATTGAAAATGCAATAAAGAAGCATATTAAGAACTTCGATGAACAGATGGATAAATTCTACCAAGACTTGCAAGCAAACGGTAGAGAAATAGCTGTAAACATACAGGTATGGGATAATTCAGAAACAAATCTTGAAACAGAATATCAAGGTGACGAATTACTTTGGCACATTCAGGAGTGGTTATCTCAAAATACAGTTAAGGGGCAGTATAATCTAAGTGATGCAACTGAAAACTTTGCTTATTTTGAACAGGTACGTATCCCTCTAATACAGAATAACAGAGCTTTAGACGCAAGAGGATTCGTAAGAGGATTGCAAAAACATCTACAAGAACCACCTTATAACATTACATCAAAAATAATCATGCAAGGGTTAGGAAAAGCAACCTTAATCATAGGAGAAAAATAGCTATGAAAAAGTTCGTATTCATTTACAGTTTATTAATGTTACTATCACTGGAGGTCTATTCAAATACAACCAACAGCAGGATAGCAATCAATGTTTATATACCGGAAAATTCATCCTTACCGCAAAATTGTAGGGAATACTTATCCGATAGAGTTTCATACTTGCTTTCTGAAAACAATGTATTAGGTAAAAATTACAGCGACAGATTCTATTTGACAGCTAAAATACACATTGTAGAAATGAATATCATTGAAGGACTTCCACAAAGAATTTCACAGAAAATAGAAATTACCTATAAGATTGGCGACGCAGTTGATAATATCATATATTCAACATTATCAAAAACCTATATCGGAATCGGAACAACGGAAATGAAATCACTGTTAAATGCTTTTTCTCAGATAAAACAAAATGATTCATATTCCCAATTTGTAGAAAAAGCCAAGAATAGTATCATCGGCTATTATGCTCAACGTTGTGAAAGTATTATTCAGGAATCCAATTTAGACACCCAAAACAAAGAGTTTGATAAGGCTCTCTATAAACTGTCTTTAGTTCCTTATGGAGTTGATTGTTACAATGAAGTTTTAAACCACATGAGAACAATTTATTCAAAGAAAATCAGTTATGAGAACTGTATCTTACTATCCAAAGCAAGACAAACATGGAGCAGTAATCCCAACAAAGAGGGTGCTAATACGGCTGTCAGCTATTTAAAACAGATGAAGCCCAATAAGGAAAATCAACAGGAAATAGACAAACTCTTGACTGAGATAGATAAAAAGCTACAAGAAGATGAAAAGAAGGAATGGGAATTTATGTTGAAACAATATGAGCATGAACAAGCCTTAAAGATACAGGAAGAACAGAATGAAGCTAACTTGATTAACACCTGTATTCAGTTGGGCTTCGATTTTTTATCCAATAATTTACAACCAGTTAATATTATAGAAAACTTATTGTTATGGTAACATTTAGAAAATTCACAGCATTTATTGTATTAAGTTTATGTGTATTATTCGTAAATGCACAGGATGTTAAAGTAGTATCATCCGGTCAAGGAGCAACAGAAAATGAAGCAACTAAAATCGCATTAAGAAGTGCTTTGGAAGATGCTTTTGGTACGTTTATATCTTCTTCTACAAAAATTGAGAATGATATACTTGTATCAGATGAAATCGTATCTTTGACACAAGGGAATATCAAAGAATACAACGTTCTCAATTCATCCCAATTAGAGAATGGAATGTATTCTGTTCTAGTAGAGTCTATCGTTTCGCTTAACAAATTATCTTCCTACTGTGAGAGTAAAGGAATGAGTGTTAATTTTAATGGAAAGGCATTAGGGATGGACCTTAAAATGAAAGAATTTAATCGCCTGAATGAAAGAAAAATATTGAAAAATTTATGTCTGCAAATTTTATCAATGAATCCTAAAATCTTCGATTTTGAATTGAAAATATATGACGCAAAGAAAGAAGGAAATAATAATATAGCTGTACCTATATTGATAATCCCTAAAATAAATTCAAATTATGAACAAATCCAAAAGTATATAGATTCAACACTAAAATATATATCTCTAACTGAGAAAGAGCAGAGAGAATATGAGAAATTAGGACTTAAATATGATAAATCAGGACTAAATTATGGTGGAAAAGACAAATATTATTTACGTGATTGGAAACATAGAGAACTGTTTTCCAATTTTTGGAAATTATTTAAAAAAGTATGTGTCAATAATTGGGAAATTATAGATGGAGTATCAAATACTCCCATAATTGTAAAAAATATATTTGACGTTTATGCATATGCACCAACTAATTTCCCTAATGAAAAAATAGAAGGTAGGATTTATAATAAAAGGAGTCCATATTATCCTGAAATGAATGTGAATTCTAAATATAACTCTCTTACGATGTTTGACATCAAATGGTATATATTTCACTATACTCAAGATGAAATAGTTAAATTAAATACGATAAATATAATTCCATTTAATGATGAACGATATGAGCAAACCCTTAAACCAGAACTTCTTGAAATTATTTCTCAGTTTGATAATATTGAGTAGTCTAAGTATTACTAAAGGACATTCCCAAAGTATTAATACGGAAAAGACAGCGTTCATCAACTTTTTAAAAAGACAATATGAGCAAGAGAAATACGAAGGAATAAAGTTGATTGAAGATTATGATAAGACATATATCATTTCTATTTTATCATTGTCCAACAAAACTTATCCTTCATCCAATATCATGTTTCGAGTAGCTAAAGTTAAAGCCACTCAACAGATAGGAGCTTATATAGATGGAACTCAAATTTCTTCTGATTTATTAATAAGAAGTACAGAAAGTGAAGATAGTATTAAAGTAGAAAAAGTAGAAATAATACGAGAACATAGTAACAGCTTTACTCAAAATGTTGAACTTCTAACACATTTTTCCAAGAAAGATAGGACTGATGAAGTAGTTTTTATTTATGGTAAAGAAATAGAAGTAAAAAGATAGGATTAGATTAAGTTACAACTGAACATAACGCACTAGGACATTCAATCTTAGTGCGTTCTTTTTTTTGTATCTATCTCTCAAAATGACAAAACGCGATTCTGGTGGATTGAAACTCTAACTAATGACAAAAATAATACCTATTCTCATGTGGGGAAATTTTATGAATATATTCTTTGATGGTACTTTAGAAGAATCGTCAGAGCGTCAGGTTAGAGAAGCTACTCCTGATGTTATCGAAAAAAGTAGTACAATCGCCCAACCTATCCTTGAAAAGTATAAGAAAGATGTTGAAGCCTTACGAAAGAGGTATGGAGAGAATTTTAAAACTGGATTCTGTATTGAAGTTACATTGAAGGAACTTCTGGAGATATGCCCAAGAGAAAGAAAAAGAACGGACGCTTATACTGGACTTATATCATTCCTAAAGGGAAAAATGGGAATTACACTAAACATTAAATCACAAAAATCTAAACGATGAAAAACTATTTTATTGCAAACAGAGAAGTCCTCGATACTACAATGACGATAGAGGAAATTGAATCAGCCGTAAATGATTCTTTGGAAGAAACTACAAGTGGAATAGTGTCTTTCGCAATTGAGGAGTTAAGCGAAAATCTTGTAATTATGAAATTTATTCGTGATTTTAATATCAATCCGGACAAACCTGTAATATATGATACTGACGCAAATATTATATCTGGTATTGGTCTTAGAGCCTTTACTCCTAAAAAGATGGGTGGTTATCCATTAATTAGCCCACTGTGTTTTAACGGTAAAAATTTCTATACCGATGTAACTACCTTCATTCAGTTCTATAAGACGCTGTTACTATTTGCATGTAAAGAGGAAGGGTTTGTTGAAGAAATCGGTATAAGATGTTATCCGGATTGTATCATAATGAAAATCACGTATTAAACTAAGGAGGAAATAGTAATGAAAAAAGAAAAGAAGGTATTCGTTATGGGTAAAGTATATACCATAACTGAAACAAACATTAGTGAAATTGAAAAAGCGGTGCAGGAAGATTTGGATAAAATGGTTGGTAAAGATAAAGTTGAATTTAAGCTATGTACATTAGGAAATGTTGTAGCCATGTTTTTTAATAGACATCTGGATTATTCCACTTTAGGGGCTGACCCGAGAGAAAGTATTATTGGTGAGGATGTTTTAATCATTACAGGAGATAGATATAATGGGTTCATAATGCCATCACCTCTTCCTCCTATGCCTTATTTAGGACATATAATTTATAATCTGGAACAGTCAGACTTTCTGAAGATTTATAAAGAAAGTGCTAAAAGATTAGGAGCCAGTAAAATAAAGGATGTTTGTTGGAGATAAATCCAGGATCAATCATATTGAGAGTACAGACAAAATGATAATAATGTAAGGAGATGGTCGAATTTGAGACTGTCTCCTTTTTTGTAACCATAAATCAGAAATGAAAGTGCAGAAGACAGAATATAAAAAAACAGAATTGCTTGGGATTATAAAAGCCGGGATGAAGGAACTTGAAGATAAGTGTGAAGATATAGACATTGGATATTTTAATGAGTCTGATATTGATTCGTACTATAATTATCTTCTTTCCAAGTATAAGGATGAAATAGCTGTGATTGATGATACAGGGGAAGGAGGAGATTATGAGGGAACTTTTTAATATTGAACCACATCAAACAGGTCCGGGATTCTTGATGAGACTTAAAACTGGGGAGATTGATGTACCAGATGAAAGAGGTGGTTATATAGTTTCTTCTGGCTGTGGTAGTGGTAAAACGGAAAGTATAAAAAGCTTGATAAGGAATAAATACAATGAGGGAATTCTTTATTGTGTTGATACCAAGGAAGAGCTGGATAAGATGTATAACTGGATAATAGATAACCTTGTTGATGTTATGCCTGGACTAAAGAAAGAGGATGTAATGATAATTTCCAGTGATGATGAGCATTATATTTCTTTATCGGAATATAAGGATAATCCAGAAATAATAATGCAAAAGAAAATACTCCTAATCACTCACGTCAGATTTTGGACAGACCTTATAAACTTCTTCCTTATCTATAAACCGACTTCTGATGTTGATCCTTTTGATGGTGATTTCAGGAAACTTATGATAAGGGATGATCTTAGGGGATATATAGTATTTGATGAGACCCCTACATTCATAAAGCCATTCGTTACCTTCAGTTCTGTAATGATGGGAAATTTTACAGATATTGATAATGAAGGAAAGACGAGAAGTAAGAAACCGGAGGATATAGAAAGATTTTATGACAGGTTTATTAAAGGTACAAGCTCCGAAATATTCAATACAAAGTACAGGATAGGCAGGATAAAGAAACAGGTTGCATTAAATCTGATTCCTGATTACTATGATTCATGGAGTATATCAGGAAGAAAAGAACTGAGTATATCATTCTATCCTGTTGATCTATGCCCTGATAACACAACAATCAATACACACATTCTAATCTTTGAAGGTGTAGGTGATATACTTTTCAAGGATATAAGAAACTATAAACTACTTGATACCTCCGAGAAATATAATACAGTAGTTGATTTTCAGAAACTGGAATTCGGGATAACAAGGAAAAATCACAATGACAGTTTATTTGAAAGAGTGATGACAAAGATAGCAGGACTTATCACAGAACCGACACTTATCATATCATGGAAAGAAGTGAATGATGAAAAAAGTGATTCTGGAAATTCTGGCTACCGTGAAAGGATAAGGAATGCACTACTCCGAAGAAATGTTGATTGTAGCCTTTTCCATGTAACATATTATGGAGCCAATGATAATAAGAGTACCAATTGTTTCCGGGATTATAAGCAGATTGTTCTTCTTGGTGACTGGAACTTACCTAATACTGAATCCTCCAAAATCAGAAGAGCCTATGGAATGACTACAGACACTCAGGATTATAAGGACTGGTTTTTCATTCAGTTAATCTCAAGAATAGGAATAAGGAAACATATCAAGGGGGAATCATATAAGGTAATTTACACTGATGACTTCGATTCCTGGTTTATTCAGAGGATGACAAGATATTTCAATGATAATCTGATAATAAGAAAATACAGTCTGACAAATAATGACTGGGAAAAGAAGATAGAGGAAATGAAAATAAGAAAGAATGTAAAGGAGGAAATAATCAAGCTTATTGGTTCAGATAATAACCTTCAGAAAGCTATTACTCTGGGAAAGGAATATAGTATAAATGTTGGATTTGATTATCTGGAAAGCATAGGGATAAAGAGAGACAGAAGGGAAAGAGGGAAATATAGTACTTTGATTGAAACACTGAAGAAGATAGGAATAGAACTTAATATCCTCTAATTTTCCCAGAGGATGCTAAGATGAATAATATAATAACTACCCCCGATTTTTTGCATAGATGTTAAGTATATATAGAGAAGTAAAAAAAAGGGGGTAATGATTAATATAAAGGGAAGAGAATAATATTAAAGAAAAGACTTGCTTCGCAGTCCAAAGAGTGTAGAAGAGAAGGAGGATTTTATTTATTTCTTTCTACTATCCTTACACTTCCAGAGGACGAAGTTCCTCTCTCTTATATAAAACTAAAAACTTAAAGAACTATGAATATAAAGAGAACAGTAAGTATATATTATAATGCTAAAGATGCAAATTCTCAAGAAACAATAACTATAGATGATGTAATAGAACTTATAAGGAAAGATTCTTGTATTATTTCAGAACTAACAGAAAAAGTAAGAAATGCAGTAGATGAGAAAGAATATAAAGAACTTAAAAAGCAGCTTCCAATGTTTGCAGGTGCTGGAGTATTCAGGTATAGAAATGATAATCCTGAAAACTTGGTAGAATATTCCAATCTACTTGTTATTGACTTTGATCATTTTCATGATTATCAGAAAGTCATTGATTTCAGGAGTAAACTTATACAATATGCTGACTCCCTTCATCTTTATGCTATCTGGATCTCCCCTAGCAATGATGGAATTAAGGCTGTTATGATACATGATAATGAGAACCCAGACTATCATTATAATTTATTCTGTCAGGTTAAAAAGAATCTATACCCAAGGACAGAGGAATTTGATATGTACTGTTCCAATCTCACCCGAACATGCTTTATCTGTCATGATCCTGATATATGGGTTAATCCAAGGAAAGATGAGATTGCACCTTATCACTTTGTCTATGATCCTACTATACCTATGCCAGAGGAAAAAGTTTACTCCAGTTCTAAAGATAATGGAAAGGTATGTTCTTCAGAGTTCATACATACACCTGAAGAAATGGAGATGAATTCTATGTGGCAGGGATTATGGACGGACAAACAACTTATAAACTATGCAGATAAAGGATGGAGAAAACAATACCCAGATTCATATAAAGATGGAAACAGACACCTTTCTATACTATCAAGGGCTAAGTGGTTATGTCTTTATGGTGTACTTTTCGGGAATGCAAAGGATTACTTACTGAACACATTCGGTAGGCATGGAATCTCTGAAACTGAGATAGAGGGAATGTTGAGAAATAACTATCATTCTAACCGGGAAGAATTCGGAAGTAAGAGAATGGAAATATATGGCAGGAAGGAAGAAGGAAAAGTATACAGGGTAAAAACTCTGATAGGTGAATTATAATGATAGCAGTAATATTAAGCAGGAGACTAATAAAAAGGTTTCCTGTTTCATTTTTGTCCCTTCAAGATATCGTGATAATACAAGAAATTTTAATCTCCAAGTTAGTGATGATTTTATCAAACAGAGAACAAACCAAGAAATAACTTTCCGATTGCATAAAATTATTGTAAACTTCCAATTTTAGGGTAGCCCCTTTTAGACGGGCGCCAGCAGGCACCCGTCTAAAAAAGAGTCCACAAATTTAACGATTATTATTTGCATAT
>QWCK01003140.1_pt1 | contig 18696 bp, 16 predicted proteins | sample 1972571 | NCBI WGS metagenome assembly QWCK01 (sample SAMN09866710, study PRJNA288562) | Human gut metagenome isolate term2_stool, whole genome shotgun sequencing... | isolation source: gut | host: Homo sapiens | place: USA: California
TGACCAAAGAAAAATATACTTTAACAATGATATCAGTTCTAAAAATTTAAATAATATAAATCAAATTTTATCTGATATGGGAGTTAAAAATAATTTAAAATTGAGCAACAAAAAGCTTGAGATAAGTCCAATTGAGGTTAAGTTTGCAAATATAAACAGTGATAATGAAACGGATATTTTTGTAGATTTAAATAATAAGTATAAAAATGAAATTAAAATAATTGATGATATTTACTATGAATTAATTCTAAAAGATGCTCCAAGCGGCTTTTCTAATCAAAAGGAATTTGCTAGGAATTTTATCAGGGAAATATTTCCCGGCTCTGAATATAAGCTAAAGGATTTTTCTATAGAGCAGGATAGTAATACATTGGTATATGAAGAATATTTTAAAGGTTTATATTTAGGGCAGGGTTATGTAAAATTTCTATTTTATGAAGATGGAGATGTGGATATCAGCATTTTAAAGGCTAAGATTATTTCTCAAGGCGACAAGGTAGCATATGCTATTTCTCAAGCACAGGCATTATCCTTGGCGATACCTAAGCTCAAGAGGGGCGATATAATAACAGGCATGGCACTAGGATATGACATGGTGCAAAATAACCCATATGAGGACGATGAAAGCAAGACTGAGCGTATAAGGATGATACCTTACTGGAGGATTCAAATTAACTCTAGGGAATTTATTTATGTTGAGGCTATAAGCTAAGTTATTAAAATATATAAGAAGCTCTACTCAATTTTATTTGGGTGGAGTTTTTTGTGTATTATAGTAGCTTTTTTAGTGAAAATTTTACTAAAATTAGTCTCTTGCATGATTAATTAAGTTGAGGTTAAAAGTTTTGTTATTGCTTTTTATATTAAAAAAATATATAATATAAATGAAATCGTTTGTATTATTATTTACAAAGGGTTTTATACTAGCACAAACTTGAAGGGAGAACTTATAATATGAAAGCATACGAAGCTCAAAAGATTAGAAATGTTGCAATACTTGGACACTCAGGCTCAGGAAAATCAAATTTAATCGAAGCTATTCTTTACACTGGTGGCAAATTAGATAGAATTTCTAAACCAACAGATGCTGCGAAGATTACATCTTCACTTGGTCTTACATCTTTAGAATACAAGGATTATAAGTACAATATTATTGATACTCCTGGATATTTTGACTTTGAGTCAGAAGTAATATCATCCTTGCTTGCAGTGGCATCTGTAATTATAGTTGCAGACTCTACTACATCATTACAGGTAGGTACTGACAAGGCTTTGGAGTTTGCAGATGACAATAATTTACCAAGATTTATTTTCGTAAACAAGATAGACTCTGAAAAAGCTGATTATTACAAAGTTTTAGACGAATTAAAACAAAGATATGGCAAGAAAATTGCACCTTTCCATATTCCTTGGGGCAAGGGAGATAGTTTTAATGGCTACATAAACGTAGTAGATTTATTTGCAAAGAAATATAATGGAAAAAACTGCGATATAGTTGATATGCCTGATGATATAAACGATGAATTAGAACCTGTTAGAGCGATGTTGATGGAGGCTGTAGCAGAGTCTGATGAAGATTTGTTAGAAAAATACTTTAACGCAGAAACATTTACTCAGCAGGAAATCCATAGAGGTCTTAGAAAAGGTGTAATAAGTGGTGATATAATACCGGTGCTTTGTGGCTCTACTGCTAAAAGTATAGGCATCCATACATTGTTGGATATGATTGCAGACTTTTTGCCATCACCGCTTGACAAGATGACAATAGATAAAAAAGAATTTGAAGGTCAAATATTTAAGACTTTAATTGACTCATTTGTTGGCAGAGTATCTTATTTAAAAGTTATCCAAGGTTCATTAAGACCGGACATGGAGGTTAATAACTTAAATAAGAGAACCAAAGAAAAAATAGGAAAAATTTATACAGTTACAAATAATGGACTGGAAGAAACTGAGCTAGCTAATGCAGGAGATATAGTAGCGATTACAAAACTTCAGACATCTTTGACAGGAGATACCTTAGCAGAAAAATTAGATGCAAAGACACAGGAGCTGCCAAAATTCCCTAAACCACAGATGCTAGTTGCTATAGAGCCACTTAATAAAGGCGATGACGAAAAAATTCTTCAGGGGCTCAACAGACTTATGGACGAAGACCAGTCCTTTACATGGGAAAGAAATCCTGAAACCAAGCAAACAGTTGTTGGAGTACAAGGGGATATCCATATAAACTCTATTAAAGACAAACTAAAAGAAAAATTTGGCGTAGATGTAAAAATAGAAGACCTTAAAGTACCTTACAGAGAAACTATAAAGGGAAAATCTGACGTGCAAGGCAAGCATAAAAAACAATCCGGCGGACATGGACAATACGGTGACGTTAAAATCAGATTTGAGCCTTCAGACAAAAAATTTGAATTTACTGAAGAATTATTTGGCGGCAGTGTACCAAAATCCTATGTACCAGCTGTAGAAAAAGGACTTATTGAGTCTATGGAAAAAGGTGTACTTGCCGGATATCCTATGACTAACCTAAAGGCTACCTTGTATGATGGTTCATACCACGATGTTGACTCATCAGAAATGGCATTTAAGATTGCAGCAAATCTGGCATACAAAAAAGGTATAGAAGAGGCTCACCCAATCCTACTTGAACCAATTATGGATTTAACTATCATAGTACCTGACGAATACATGGGCGATGTAATAGGTGACATAAACAGAAAACGTGGCAGAGTCCTTGGCATGGAGGCGTACAAGCAGGGCAAGCAAATTATAAAGGCTCAAGCACCGGAGGTTGAGATATTTAAATACGCAATAGACCTAAAAGCACTTACTCAAGGTCAAGGATACTTTGAAATGGAATTCAACGGCTATGAAGAAGTACCTAGCCAATTGGCAGAAAAAATCATAAGCGATGCACATAAGGAAAGTAGCAAAACTGAATAGCAAATAATTATAATATCTTCAATATGATATTATCAATGTTATAAAGGAGCAAAGCAATGCAGTATAAAGCCGAGCTCCTTTATAAGTATTAAGAAAATTAAAAATTTAACTTGTCGACTAATACTAACTTATATAAGAAAATGTAGTATTAGTTTTTATTATAAAAATTTTTGCATAAGGTAGTAGCATAAATTTCTTTTTAATATTTATGCTACAATTTTGAAAGTAATTTAGTATAAAAAATAAAAACAAAGGAGGCTACATTGGAATAAGTATTTGACATGGAGTCACTTGATACCAAGAAAATCACAAAAATAGCCAATTACATTGAAACCGTTGAGGACAAACATGGAGACATCATAAAAATACTCCATTTTGCACAAGGCGTGTATGGCTATTTGCCAAAGGAATTGCAATTATATATAGCAAGAGAGGTTGACCTGCCGGCATCTAAAATAAATGGTATAGTAACCTTTTATTCATTTTTCAACGAAAAGAAGATGGGCAAATATATAGTGAGCGTCTGTATGGGCACAGCGTGCTATGTAAAAAACTCGCAAGAAGTGTTGGACGAATTTACAAAATTACTTGGAGTAAATGAGGACGGACTGAGCAAGTATGGACTGTTTTCACTAAATTCAGTAAGATGTATAGGAGCTTGCGGACTAGGACCGGTAGTAAAAGTAAATGATAAAATATTTGGACACGTCACCAAAGACATGATAAAAGACATAATTGTCTCATTCAAAAAAGAAGGAATGGAGGCATAATATATGAAAATTCAAAATTTAGCACAATTAGAAGAAATAAAAGCACAATAAGAAAAGCTCACGAAAATCCAATGATAAAAAAGATTTACGATGAATTTTTGGGCGAACCTTATGGCAAAAAGGCTCACCAGCTACTTCATACCACATACACACCAAGAGAAAAAATTTAAATATTTACTAAAAAATTAATTTTTCCCAATACAATCACTTAATATGTATAAAATTAATATTAATTGATTTATTTTACTCAATTTTTGTGGTAGAATAATATAATTGTAAGCATTTTAAAATAAAATTCTGTAGAAGTGTAAACAATTATATTTATGCCGTTCAATGAGTGAAAGAGGAAGATAATTGGAAGATAATATTTTCAATAATGAGGAGTTGTTATTAAGATTTTCCTTTGATAGCACAGACCAATTCATAGCTATATTGGACAATCAAATGACAATAAAAAAAGTAAACAAAGCCCTAAAGGATTTGGTAGGCTGCGGTGATGATTATGACTTCCAAGATATTCCTTATTGGGAGTTGCCAGTTTGGGGAGATGACCCTGAGTTGCAAAATCAGATAATGTTTTCTCTTGAGCTGATATTTCATGGCGACGATGTAAAATTTGAGGCAAGATACCCCGACAATGAGGGAATAATCAAAATCATAGAATTTACAATCAAACCAATATTTGACAAGGATGAAGAGGTCATAGCACTTATTGCTATGGGCTATGATGTAACTGAGTCAAGAAATGCACAAAGAGAACTGACATTTGTTAATAGACAGATAAATATGTTTTTTAAAATGGGCGTCAATGGCTATTTTATAGAGACAGTGCCAGAACCGGTAGATGCCGATTTGTTAGACGACAATAAAACAGCAATTGAGGTTTTAAAAAGTCATAGGCTTTTGAGATATAATGAAAAAGCAGAAGAAATACTAGGCATAAAGCTTGATTACGATGACCCGAAATCTCTTTTTAAAAATGACAGATATAAGCTGGACATGGATAAAATGATTAGAGACTTTAAAAATATGATTAAAGACGGGGTAATTGACTTCGTAGTAGAATACGATGGAAATGATGACGATAAAAGATATATAGAATTTAGTATGAAGGCATCAATAGTTGAAAATAAATACACAGGCTGCTACGGTGTAATAAAAGACATAACAAAAGATAAAAAATATCAGGATAAGCTGTTTAAAATGGCTAACTATGATACACTCACCAATGTACCTAATCGTGGATATCTAATATATCAGGCAAATGAATTTCTAAAAGACGGCATATTGACAGGGTATAGTGCGGCATTATGTGACATTGACTTTTTTAAGTCTGTAAATGACACATACGGACACGATGTAGGAGATAAAGTAATAATTGCAGTTGCAACTACAATTAATGACGCTATAGGCAACGCCGGACTATTTGCTAGAGTAGGTGGAGAAGAATTTTTTGCAGTAATTTATCTAAAGCTGGCTGACGCAGAGAATTTAATAAAAAATATCATAAACAAAATCAGACGATTGAAATTTTATGACGTAGACAAAGATTTTAAAGTCACCATAAGCTGCGGCTTGACAGCTATAAAAAGTACAGACAATTTTGATACATTTTACAAAAGAGCTGACAACGGCTTGTATATGGCAAAAAATGGCGGAAGAGATAAGTACGTCATCATATAAGAATAAAATTTTTGCAAACATTAAACCACAATTTAATAAATACTAACAACTAAACTGCTCTGAATCAATGTTCAGAGCAGTTTTTATTATAAATTATATGTAAATCAAAGATAAAATTTTTGTTGATAATAAGTTGTAGATGTTTTATAATACCCAAGGGTATTGAGTAAATTATTGAGAGTATTCACATTAATTACTTAATATACCCATTAAATATGTTAGTTAGTATAAGTTTTTGAAATAACAAAGGAGCTTTTTATGGAGTTGTCCTATTTGATAGGGCTGTTAGGAGGACTGGTTCTATTTCTATATGGAATGAATTTGATGTCTCAAGGTCTTGAGCTGGCAGCAGGTAACAAAATGCAAAAGATTATTGAGCGTTTTACCTCTAATAGACTTAGTGGAGTGCTTATCGGAACGATAGTTACGGCTGTTATCCAATCATCATCGGCTACTACTGTTATGGTAGTCGGATTTGTAAATGCAAACCTAATGACACTTGGACAGGCAGTAGGGGTTATAATGGGTGCTAACATAGGTACTACTGTTACAGGGCAACTGGTAGCACTGGATATAGTAAAAATTGCACCGCTTTTTGCATTTGCAGGCTTTATAATGGCAAACTTTGTAAAGGGCAAGCAAAGAGTAAAATTCATCGGTACAGCATTACTTGGACTTGGAATATTATTCATGGGCATGAACATAATGTCAGACTCAATGAAACCGCTTAGAGAGTCGCAGGTATTTATAGATTTAATAACCAAGCTGCACAATCCAATACTAGGCATTTTGGCAGGGGTTACAATTACAGGCATAATTCAATCATCGTCCGCATCAATAGGTATACTGCAAATAATTGCCAATCAAGGACTAATAACCGTTGCAGGCTCAATGTATATAGTATGCGGTTTTAATATAGGCACTTGTGTAACCTCACTGCTTTCATCAATAGGCACATCTAAAAATGCAAAAAGAACTGCAACAGTACACATATTGTTTAATGTAATCGGTACACTAATATTCTTGATACTAACCCTAATTTTGCCAATTACAGAAAACGTAGACAAAATAATGGGAGCATCTGCGGCTGCCAAGATAGCAAATATGCACACATTTTTCAATCTGGGAAGTACAATATTGCTATTCCCATTTGCTAATTCACTTGTAAAGCTATCTTCAAAAATTATCACAGGAGAAGATAAATTTAGAGAAAGTAAAGCACTAAAATATATAAATTTGGCACATAAAAAATCACCAATAGCACTTTTTACAGACGTGAGAGCTGAAACCTTGCGTATGCTTGGACTTACAGAAAAAAACTTAGATTTAGTAATGAATGACTTTTACAAAATTGATGACGAAACAAGAGAAGAACTCTATGACAATGAAGAAGTAATAAATTACTTAAACGATGCCATATCAAGTACAATCATAGAAAACTTACCTCTGGCGAAAGACCCTGATTTGTCTGAAAAGTACACAGATTATTTAAGAATATCAAGAGACCTTGAAAGAATGGGCGACCACATAAAAAATTTCTATGAAGAATATTATCTGATTGTCAAGGAAGATGGCAGATTTTCTATAGAATGCACACAGGAAATGGATAAAATACACACTGCCTTGCACCAAATTTATGAAACTATCCAAGGAAATGAAACTCAAGCAGACAAAATATACTTTATTCAAAAGGCATATAAAGATAATATAAGATTGAATGAAAGCATAAGAAGTGCACATTTGGAAAGAATGAAATCCGGTGCTTGTATGCTAAACGCATCAGTATCCTATGAAAAAATGTTAATCGCACTGGAGAGAATAAATTCATATCTTACAAAAGCAGGGAAATTATTAGTGCAGTAAAAATTAATAAAAAATGTAAAAAAACAGAGGATTGAAACCTATCAATTCCTCTGTTTTTATGTCCGATTATTTTTTTTCACCAAGAATTTCATTAAACATTTCTTGCTCTTTTGCTCTTAGCTCTTCTTCTCTTGCAGCCTCAGTCAGCTCAGTCGGAAATTCTATTACATGATGTCCGGTAATTGCGTATATAACCCACTCTGCGATATTAGTAGCGTGGTCGCCTATGCGTTCAAGATATTTTGCAATCATGAAATAGTTAAGAGCTTTTTCAGCCTTAGCTTTATCTGATTGAATGTATTTGACTGTATCTTCTCTGACAAGCTCAAATAAATTATCCACTATATCATCGTTGTCAATTACTGTTCTTGCTTTTTCTTCATTTTTTTGCACAAAGGAGTCAATGGCAGTTGTAATCATTTTTGAGGTTTCTTCTGCCATTTTTTTGAGGTCGGCAAAATCCTTATCTATCATTTTGCTTTTAGTCTTTAAGGTCAAGGTGGCGATATCTGCCGCTTGGTCGCCTATTCTTTCCATGTCGGTGATAATTTTAAGTGCGGAAGAAATTGTTCTTAAATCTCTTGCTACAGGCTGCTGCTGTAGGATTAATCTGTAGCAGTGGTCCTCTATTTCTCTTTCCTTCATGTCTGTTAATTTTTCAATCTCCACTACTTCTTTAGCTTTTTCAGCATCTCTATCAATTAATGCCTCCATGCAGCCTTTGAGTGCCAATTCTATTTGTGCCCCCATTTCTATAAGTAGCACATTTAAATCCTCTAACTGAGCATCGAATGTTTTTCTCATTTTAACCGAACCTTCCTGTAATGTAATCCTCTGTTTTTTTGTTGGCAGGAACAGAAAATAAAGTTTTTGTATCACTATATTCAATCAATTCACCAAGCAAGAAAAAGGCTGTCATATCAGAAATTCTGCTTGCCTGCTGCATATTATGGGTTACCATTACGATAGTATAATTGTTTTTAAGGTTTTCAGCAAGCTCTTCTATTTTTAATGTTGAAATTGGGTCAAGAGCAGATGTAGGCTCATCCATAAGAATGACATCAGGATCAACGGCTAATGCTCTAGCTATACAAATTCTTTGCTGCTGTCCGCCTGATAAGGCTAGGGCGGATTTTTTTAGCCTGTCTTTAACTTCGTCCCATATAGCAGCATTTTGAAGTGCATTTTCTACAATTTCATCTAATTCAGTCTTGTTTTTTATGCCATGCGTCCTAGGTCCATAGGCGATGTTGTCATATACGGACATAGGAAATGGGTTTGGCTTTTGAAAAACCATACCAACTCTTTTTCTTAGCTTGTTTACGTCTATATTTGCGTATATATCTTGAGAATCTAAAAGTATTTCGCCTTTAATTTTACAACCCTCAATTAAGTCGTTCATACGGTTTAGACATTTTAAAAAGGTTGATTTACCGCAACCAGAAGGACCAATAAATGCGGTTATACCGTTTTTTGGTATTTGCATACTTATCCCCTTTAGTGCATGGAAATCTGAATACCAAAGATTTAAATCTTTTACGTCAAACTTGCTATTCACTAATTAGTACCTCCATTTTCTAAATTTTTTGCTATCTTAGTGGACACAAAATTGATAAATAGCACAATCACCAGTAAGACTACAGCGGTAGCATAGGCTTTGTCCATGTGAAAGCCTTCTGTAGATATTGCGTACATATGTACTGCAAGTGTCCTGCCGGGAGAAAATAAGTCATTAGGAAAATCTGCAACTGAGCCGGCTGTAAATATTAATGCAGCGGACTCACCGACAATCCTGCCGATTGCTAAGATTACTCCGGATAATATTGCGGGTAGACAAGACGGAAGTACAACCTTTGAGATAGTCCTTAGCTTTCCTGCTCCAAGTCCAAAGCTGCCCTCTCTAAGAGAGTCAGGCACTGCCTTTAGTGCCTCTTGTGTAGTTCTGATTATCAGAGGCAATATCATTATTGACAAGGTGAGTGAACCGGCCAGTATTGAGTAACCCATGCGAAGAGTGGTTACAAAAAAAATCATACCAAACAGTCCGTATATTATTGACGGTATACCTGATAAAGTTTCTGTCATAAGTCTGATAAGTGCTACAGTTTTATCACCTTTTTTAGCATATTCTACGAGAAATATTGCTGAAAAAATACCTATCGGCACTGCAATTGCCAAGCTTATTACTATTATAACCAATGTGTTAAATGTGGCAGGTAACAGTGACACATTTGTGGAATTGTAATGAATAGAGAATAAATCGGCTGAAAGGTTAGGTACTCCGTTTACAAGTATATAGCCGATTAAAAATATAAGCACACAAAAGGTGATTGCAGCTGAAATATGCACTAATATATTTAAAAATTTTGATAAAGGGTCAGCTTTTTTAATAGTTAAATCTTTGGAATTATGAATGTATAAATTATTTTTTTCCATGCTATGCCCTCTTCGTCAAATATATAAAAGAAAAGTTAATAATCAATATAAAGACGAAAAGTACAGCACCGGTTGCAATAAGTGCTTGTCTATGTAAACCGGCGGCGTAACCCATCTCAATCACTATGTTAGCAGTAAGAGTTCTTACTCCGGATAACAAGCTTTTTGGCATGGCAGGCTGGTTGCCGGCTACCATTATTACAGCCATGGTTTCGCCGATAGCTCTGCCTATACCAAGGATTATTCCAGCTAAAACCCCTGATTTTGCAGCAGGTACTACTACAAAAAATACACTTCTTTCGTGAGTTGCTCCAAGAGCGAGCGAACCTTCATAATATTGTGAAGGTACTGATTTTATTGAAACCTCCGCTATACTTGTTATAGTAGGTAAAATCATGATGGCAAGTAATATAGATGCTGAAATAATATTAGGTCCTTTTGCACCCAATAACTCTCTAATAGCTGGCACAAGAAGTACCATGCCAAAAAATCCATATACGATAGATGGAATACCTGCTAATAGCTCTATAGCAGCTCTAAGATATTTGTAGAGCTTTTTCGGACAGAATTTATCCATATATATTGCAGTTAGGATTGCTATTGGCACTCCAAGTAAAGCTGCACCGAAAGTTACCAGTATACTTCCTATAACCATTGGAGCTATACCCCATGATGGGGGCACATCTTGAGGTCTCCACTCACGCCCTAATAAAAAATTAATAAACCCAATTTCGTTTATGGCTGGTATGGACTGTAAAAATAGAAAGAAACAAATTAGTCCGGTTGATAATACTGCTACAAAAGCAGAAATTAAAAATATATATTTCATTATCGTTTCTCTTTTAGCATCTGTACTTTTGGTAAATACAAAGACACCTGTAGCTATTATTGAAAGGACTACAATTAAAATTGCCATTCTACCTCCTTAAAAAGATATCTCTAGCTTTTGAGGCTTAAAATAAATTCGCTTAGCTCTTTTGCTGCCTCAGGTTTTTTAATGAGCTTGATATTTCTCATTAAGTTTTCATACTTTTGTTCACTATAAAACATTTGATAGTATAATTCATCGATTGGAGTAATTTCGTCAGCGTAGTAGGCTATCCCGTTATTAGTAAGGAAAGTTAGATTTCTAGTTTCTTGACCGGGAATTGGATTTATAAGTATCATGGGCAGCTCTTTACATAGAGCCTCACAAGTGGATAAGCCTCCCGGCTTGGTAATTATTACATCACTGGCGCTCATCATCACATCTATGTCATGCACAAAACCGTAGATTATAGAGTCGTGCTTAAATTTACTTTGTTGTTCAATCAGCGTAGCTCTGATTTTTTTGTTATTTCCGCAGACAATCAGCATTATAAAATCATCTTCAATGTCATCTGTCTCTTTAACGCACCTGCCGATATTGCCATAGCCCATTGAGCCGAACATGAGCAGTAGCACCTTTTTTGACGGGTTTATACCTATGGATTGCTTGGCGGTAGCTTTGTCGATGTATTCGGTAAATTCACTGCCTACAGGTATACCAAAAGGTAATATTTTACTTTTGTCAATGCCTTTTTTTACAGCTTGATATGTCAAAAGCTCTCCCGCTGTAACAAAATAAGAAAAATGAGATAGTCTGCACCAGTGAGGGTGTATAGTAAAATCTGTGACTATACCAATGGCTACAACATCTATCATTTCTTTTTCCATCATAAGGTTTATGATTTCACCTGAAAAGATGTGAGTGCAAATAACTATATCAGGATAAAAATCTTCTTTAAAATAAGTCAAAAGCTTTTTAGCTATCAGCTCATTTACAACGTGCAAGCCTGCGTCTTTTTTTTCTGTCTTATCCATTATTTCGTTGTAACGATATTGTCCGGCATATAAGACGGGCAATTTGGACGTAGAAAGAATATATCCTTTGGAAATACTTTTTTGTAGCAGTGGTGATATATATTCGACAGAGTCAAGCACCCTTATTTCAACAGATGGATTTTTTTCAAGCTCTTCTATTATAGCCTTAGCAGTGGAGGTGTGACCGCCTCCCACTTTATTGTTAAGCACAAGTACCTTCATTTTATAACCTCTAGTATTTTTTAAATTAATACATTCAAAATATTAATCCTATTATAACAAGAGAATAAGAAAAATAAAATAAATTTATTAATACTTGAAAACCGCTTATCAAATATATTAAATATTTTATGACATGAATGTAAAATCTTACTACATAATTTGTTAAATATATGTAAAATTTATTTCTTTATATGCCACTTGTAAATTAAGCCGTACAATAAAAGATAAATAAATTTATAAAAGGGTATAATTAAATAAAATTATATGAAAGAAACAGTAGGTGACGTATGAAAAATATTGCGATAGTTACAGGAGCGTCCTCAGGAATGGGAAAAGAGTTTGCACTGCAAATATCAAAAAAAGTAGCAATTGATGAAATATGGCTGATTGCAAGGTCGAAAGAAAAATTAAATGAGACAGCTAAAGTGATAAAATTAGAAACCACTGTAGAGCCTAAAGTAATATCCATTGATTTAACCAAGGACGACAGCTTTACAAATATTCAAAAAAGACTAGCCAGTGAAAAGGACAATGTCAAAATTCTTGTAAACTCAAGTGGCTTTGGCATATCAGGTAATGTAATAGACATGGATATGGACAGACAAGCCGAAATGATAGACCTAAACTGCAAGGCATTATTTAAGCTAACGCACATTTGCTTGCCGTATATGACAAGGGGTTCAAATGTAGTGCAGATTGCATCTGCAGCGGCATATGTGCCACAACCGAAATTTGCAGTCTACGCTGCTACAAAATCGTTTGTACTAAGCCTTAGCATAGCACTTCATAATGAGCTTAAAGAATATGGTATTGGTGTAACAGCAGTTTGCCCTGGACCGGTGGATACAAACTTTTTCAAGGCAAATGATAAGAATAACGCAGAATTTTCTAAATTTGCAAAGGTAATATTTAAATCCCCGCAATATGTGGCTGAAAAATCTATAAAAGCTGTAGACAAGAAAAAAATAGTAGTAAATACCGGACTTGCAGTGAAACTATTATATTTAGCAACCTGTTCATATAAAAAAATATTTTTTGCCTTTTTATCAAAAAGCTTTTATAGATAAATAAGTTTATTTAATAAAAAATATATCTTAAATATGATTGACATACTCAAAATATAGTTGTATACTTTGGGATATGAATAATTGAATTCAAAATAAAATAATTAAAGAAAGTATTACTACATTAATGTTAGTGGATTTTATGAACAATTAATTATGAAACTGCTTTTTTATTATATTTATAATAAAGTTATTCAAGATGCGATGTAGAGATTTTTAGCACCGGTATGGTGCTTTTTTTCATTGAAACATTATAAGTTTCTTACGATTGAAAATAAACTAAAAATGTGTTAATGTAGTTCATGTAGGAGGTGTGGTGTATGGAAGGATTTATTAAGAAAATTTTAGATTTGGACGAAGAGGCTAAGCATTATTCTGACGAAGTTTCTTCACAAAAAATCACCTTACAAAAAGAAAATGAAAAAAAACTGTCGGACATAGAAGATAAATATAAAACTCAAATAGAAAATCTAAAACAAGATTTTGAAAATCAGCTTAAAGAGTTAGAAAAAACTGAAAGAGCAAAGCTGGTTGATTTTGAAAACAAGGCTGAGGAAATGGGAAAAGAGTACAAGGCTCAAAAAGCGGATTTATTAGAAAAAATGAGCAAATTTGTCCTAGAAAGCGGTGACTAAATGGGAGATTTTTATGCAATAAATGCAAAAGTTTCCGACCTCAAAAGAGGAATATTTGACAAAACAGATTATGATAAAATCATTAGTTTTGGTGAGAGGTCAAGTATCATAGACTATCTAAAGCCTAATCCTATATACAAGGATAAGATAGAAATGTTATTAGGTGAGTCTGTACTAAGACGTAGCATTGAAACCTTTATACTACAATCAGAGGCAAATGTCCTTTTGAAATTACGTCATCATTTTAGCGGTAATGACAAGAGATTGGTTGACGCAATGCTTTTAAAATATGAATTTGAGGACGTAAAATTAATACTTAGAGCACTTTCGCAAAATGAGACGATTGACAAGGACAAAGACCTGCTTTTGTATGAAAATGAGCAAAAGCTCAGCTATGACCAGTTGTTAGCCAGCGAGTCGATAAGACAAGCTGTTGAGTATTTATCTACGACATCATACAAAAGAGTATTTGTCGGCTTAACTGATGAAGATACCAAAACATTACAGTTTCATACAGAAATGCGACTTGACAGTGCATATTTTTCAGCTTTAAACGATGCCATATCGACATTTAGCGGTAAAAGCTCAAAAGCTTTATCCGATTACGTCACCAGTAAAATTGATATATTCAATGTCAAATGGATTTACAGGGCGAAAAAATATTATAAAATGCTACCTGAAGAAATATACAACTACAGCTTTAGATTTGGTAGAAAAGTAAGAGGTCAAGTCTTAAAAGATTTAGTATATGCAGGCTCTATAGAAGAATTTATACAGCTTATAAAAAAATATAAGCTTGATGACATCTTTTATGATATTGACTCTAATGACAGAACTGTAAAATTTTCTTTCCTATATATGTACGAAAAGTCGCTAAAGGGTATTGGAAACTATGAAAATAATATAGGTATGTTTTTAAAATTCTATGTGAGTATGATAATACAAAACAAAAACCTCATTAGGATTGGAGAGTCTCAAAAATATGGACTAAGCAAGGAAGAGACGGAAAAATATCTTGTCAAAATGGCTTAGTCGAAAGGAGGAAAATTGTGGCAGTCGAAAAAATGAAGATGATGAGCCTTATTGCCTTAAAAAAGGATGCTCATGATATTCTTGAACGCATTATATTAAATGGCACAGTTCACATAGGCAATAACCAAAATTCTTCTAACTTTACTTTAGGATATTTGCAAGGCAATAAGCAATATCTGCTAGATGCCGGAGTAGATATCAACAGAATAAGGGCATTTAAAAGTGAAAGAACCTTTGAGAGAAAAAAATTTAAGGATTTAATTGACAGATTGTTTTTATTTATAGGCATAGACGAAGAAGAACTAAAAAATGCAGATATGTCGAAAATGAACATATCAGAGCATTTAAAAGAGCTTGACGATTTAGACCAGCAAGCATCTACCATTAGAAATTATGAAATGGCAAATGAATATGCCATTGAAAAAACAGAAACTCAAGTCAGAGTTGTCGAATATTTTTCGCACAGCAGTATAGATTTAACACAGCTGTCAAAATTGGACTTTTTTGACGTTCATGTAGGAGAAATCTCAAGAAACTCTTGGGTAAAATTAAAAAACAATTATGAAAATATAAAGGCAATAGTTGTGCATCTTGGTAGAACCAGTACAGGAGAGGCTGTAATGATATTTGCACCAAAGATGTTTTACGATGAGACAAAGTCGCTCTTGATGTCCTTATCCTTTGACCAAGTGGATTTGCCTGATGCCCCAATGTCAGCACAGGCTCTACTTGAGCTGAAGAAAAAGGAGATAGACGGACTGTATAAGCAAAAAGACCGTGTCGCAAAGGCAAAGGAAGTTTTCATAGAGATGTATAGGGCATCTGTAGTGGCATTGTATTTTAGATACAAAATGATAGAAAAGATAGAGTACCTAGAGTCTCATTTGGCTGAAAGCGGGAATTTTTTCATATTCAACGCATTTGTGCCGGCATCTACTACAGAAAAATTAAAGCAGGATATTGAAAAAATGGCTGATAATGCGATTGTAGCCTTTGAGGACGATAGTACAGTACCAAATAAATTTACAATACCGACAAAGCTGATGAATAATGTGCTTTTAAGACCGTTTGAAACCTTGGTTAAGATGTATTCAGTACCTCAATACCAAGAGTCAGATCCTACACCGTTTTTTGCACTTACCTATATGTTGCTTTTTGGATTAATGTTTGGAGACGTAGGTCAAGGTATAGTGCTTATTTTGGCAGGCACCTTGCTAAAAAAACAATTCGGCTCACTGTCTGGCATTATCCAAAGAATTGGTGTAAGCTCTACGATATTCGGCTTTATTTACGGCTCAGTCTTTGGTATGGAGGATTTGATACCGGCTCTTATAATTAGACCAATGGAGCAAATAAATACGATACTGATTTTTGCCATAGTATTAGGAGTAGCTTTAGTAAGTATTGCATATTTTATGGGCTTTTATAACCTCAAGAAAAAAGGCAGATATGCAGATTTATACTTCGACAAAAATGGTATTTCAGGTTTTTTATTTTATATTTCATTCCTGCTGTTCATCTTTAATATGGTTTTAGGACAATCTTATTTTGGCTCTATTAGCTCTTTAGTAACTATGATTACTACAGCAGTGATGGTAATCACAACTTGTCTTATGGTTTTAAAACTAAAGCTAAAGCCTAGAGTTGAAAAAGCTAATAGCGATGACAAAGAGGAGTTTTCAGCTGTAGAAAGTGGTTTTGAGATGTTTGAAACTATTATGAGCTTTTTCTCAAACACCTTGTCATTTATAAGGGTAGGAGCTTTTGCCATAAACCACGTTGGACTATTTATGGCGTTTCATGCACTTGGTCAAATGATAGGAAATACAGCAGGCAATATATTTATGATAATAGTAGGTAATATTGTAATCCTGTCATTGGAGGCATTGATTGTATTTATTCAGGCAATAAGGCTGGAATATTACGAACTGTTCAGCAAATACTTTGAGGGAGGCGGAGAAATATATTCTCCTTTGACCTTTGACATTAAAGCCAAATAATAAAGACATATAAGGATTTTTAGAAACTGCACATTAAATTTGTGTAGTCTTTATAAATAATCAATTTTAAAAAGAAAAAATAAAATTAATTATACTTTTTTGGAGGAAATCATGAAAACAACTTTGATTTTAGTGGGAATAGGCGTAGTTAGTACAATGTTGACTGGCTTATATTTTTCAAAAACAGGCAAGGTATCTACAAAAGCAGGCATGAAAAAAGCCTTAGCAGTAAACGTGCTTGCTATGTTAGCATTATTTGCAACCGGCATAGCTGCCGATGTATCCTTTGCCGCTGAGGCATCAGCAGATGCAATGACAAAGGTTTATCAAACTCAAGCAGGCGGACTTGGCTTTATAGGTGCAGCATTATCAACCGGTCTTGCAGCAGTAGGTGCCGGTATAGGTGTTGGTCAGGCAGGTGCAGCAGCAATAGGAGCAATATCAGAAAATGAAAACATACTAGGTAAAACACTTATCATACTAGGACTAGCAGAAGGGGTTGCTATATACGGTCTAGTTATATCTATAATGATACTTCAAAGATTATAATCTTGAGGTAAAATCATGATAAGTTATCTTATTTCAGATAATACAGACAGTGCTGTCGGTCTTAGACTAGCCGGTATAACAGGTATTGTTTTGAGAGACAAAACCAGCATTGAAAAAGAATTTGATAGATGTATCAAGGACAAAAATATCGGCATTTTGATTTTGACTGAGGGAGTATTTGAGCAAATAGAAGAAAAAGTAATGCTCCACAAGCTCAACAATAGGTTTCCGCTTATTGTTGAAATACCGGATAGAAATGGACTAAGACGTGATGCAGATTACATTACGGATTATATAAATCAATCCATAGGCATAAGTATATAATTAAAATATTGATGAAATCGGAGGTAAAATTGCTATCCGTAGAAGATAAAATAGATAGTTTTAAAACTCTTCTTCAAGACACTATTAGAGATAATAATGCCCAAGAGCTAGAACAGCTAAAGATGCAGCTGAGCGAAAAGCTTTTGAGCTTTGAAGAAAAACTTAAAAACCAGACACAAGATAAGCAAAGAGAGCTAGAAAACAGATACAAAAATAAATTTGATAAAGTAGTTTCTACTACTCAAGGACAAGCTCAAAATATAATTTTGGACAGACAAAATAAAATCAGGACAGATTTTGAAAAGTCTTTAAAAGAAAAATTAAAACAAGATTATATGGGAGAAAAGGGAGAAAGATTTTTACAAAAAGCTATAGAAAATATAAAAAATTATGACTTAAACAACATGACATTATATATAGGACAGACCTGTGAACAAAGAGATAGAAAATTGATTGAGCAGCAGCTACCAAATGCAAATGTTAAGGTTAGCCAAGAAATAGAACTTGGCGGACTAATAGCTGACAACAAAGAACAAACACTAAGGATAAACGCCAGCCTAGATTACGCACTACAAAGTAATCAAGAGCAAATCAATAAAATGATAAACTAGTAAATAACAAAATTTATTTGAGTTTAAGGAATATAAATTCCAATTATCAAAGAGGTAAAAAATGCAGCAGCAACCTAAAATTATAGATATAAATGGCCCAGTTGTAAAAGCCGACTCAATGAGTGATTACAAGGTAAGGGATATGGTGCTAGTTGGAGATAAAAACCTCATAGGAGAGGTAATATCCCTTGAAGGTGAAGTAGCTACCATAGAAGTTTATGAAGAAACCTCAGGTTTAAAGACAGGAGAAAATGTTAAAGGTACAGGGATGCCTCTTAGCGTTACACTTGGACCTGGAATAATAGGTAATATTTTTGATGGAATACAAAGACCACTAAACACAATTTTTGATAAAAGCGGATACTTTATTCCTGAGGGAATAGGACTTATAACAATTGACAAAGAAAAACTTTGGGACGTAGATATGCTCATAAAAGAGGGCGACTATGTAAAAGGTGGGCAAATTTTTGCAACTACTCAAGAAACAAGCTATATAAAGCATAAAATATTAGTACCACCGACAGTTTCAGGCAAAGTCACACAGGTAAAGCCAAGCGGCTCTTACAATCTTGAAGAAGTCTTGGCAGTGGTTGAAACTGAAAAAGGTGAAAAAGCAGACTTAAAAATGTACCATACTTGGCCTGTAAGGTTGCCAAGACCAGTAGAAAGCAGAATGCCAATATCAAAACCACTTATCACAGGACAAAGGGTACTTG
>QWCK01003141.1_pt1 | contig 18683 bp, 16 predicted proteins | sample 1972571 | NCBI WGS metagenome assembly QWCK01 (sample SAMN09866710, study PRJNA288562) | Human gut metagenome isolate term2_stool, whole genome shotgun sequencing... | isolation source: gut | host: Homo sapiens | place: USA: California
TAAGGACTTAGGTCCTTATTTTTTTATCTAAACACACACTAAAAAGCTACAAATTACGATACAAAATATAATCGAAATCATTTTCCTGATACACTTTTGCATCGAATAATTGACTTCTCAATTTTTAAAATGTTCAATACATGGGGTTTCTTAAAAAATAAAAGTTGGCACGCAACTTGCAATATTATACTGGCAGAGGAGGTGTGTGATGAAGTACGATCAATTTGGTGGTCACAGGGTTATTGAGCCAAAGGGTTTTTTACCTCAAGCAGCGACAAAAGTCGACAATAATCCTGAAATTTATCCAAATGAAATTTTAATTGATGTAATTGCTCTTCAACCGACAAGTTCGGCATTTTCAGAAATTTCAAATGAGTGTGGAGGAGACATCTCAAAGATCAAGGATAGATTCATGGAAATTATATCTACTCAAGGTAAATTCCAGGAACCGAAAACCAAATCCGGTGGAATATTAATAGGAACTATTGAAAAAATAGGAGAGGAATTAAACATTGATGCAAAAGTCGGAGATAAAATTGCAACATTGGTTTCATTATCTTTAACACCGTTAAAGGTAAATGAAATAAAAGACATTGATATGAATACCGATCAAGTCTTTGTAGACGGAAAGGCGATTTTGTTTGAGACGGGAATTTTTACAAAACTTCCTGAAGACTTGCCGACAAATGTATCATTAGCTGCAATGGATGTTGCAGGTGCGCCGGCCATGGTTGCAATGAATGCAAAACCCGGTGACGTAGTTGTTGTAGTAGGAGCAGGAAAAGCAGGACTTCTTTCTCTTGCTGTAGCCAAGGAAAAAGTTGCTCCCTTTGGCAAAGTTATTTGCTTGGAGTATTCAAAAGAGAGATGCAAGGTTGTAGAAGATTTAGGGCTGGCAGATATTGCACTGAGTGTTGATGCTCAAAAGCCTCTTAAAACTTACGAAGATTACATGAAAACGGTAGGGATAGAGGCGGATTTTACTGTCAATACTGTTAATGTGCCGGATACTGAACTTTCAACAATTTTGGTAACTAAAAATACGGGCAAAATATACTTTTTCAGCATGAGTACAAATTTTGTAAAGGCATCTTTGGGAGCTGAAGGTGTTAAGAAATATACTCAAATGATAGTAGGAGACGGATATTATCCGGGTCATGACCTTATTACATTTGATATTTTAAGAAGAAATGATAAGTTAAGAAAATTTTTTGAAGAATTTTTCGGATAGGAGGGAAAAATGGAAAAAACATCTACAATCAGACTTAGAATGAGTCAAGCAGATGCACACTACGGCGGAGACTTAGTAGACGGTGCGAGAATTTTGCAACTATTTGGTGATGTAGCTACTGAACTTTTAATTCAACATGACGGAGATGAAGGACTATTCCTAAGATATGATGAAGTTCAATTTTTGGCACCTGTTTATGCAGGAGATTACATAGAAGCTACAGGCAAAATAGTAGAAGCGGGAAATTCATCAAGAAAGATGGAATTCGTTGCCAAAAAAGTTATCGTACCGAGAAAAGACATAAGCGATTCAGCTTGTGACGTGCTTGAAGAACCAATTATTGTAAACCGCGCAAAGGGAGTTTGTGTAGTTAAAAAGGAAAACCAAAGGAAGTAGGAATAAGGGAGATTATTATGGAGAAATTAATTATAACTTGTGCAATATGCGGCGCAGAGGTTACAAAAGATCAAAACCCTAATGTACCCTATACTGTAGAAGAAATAGCCAATGAAGCTTATGCCGCTTACAAAGCGGGAGCAAGCATCATACATCTTCACGTAAGAGAAGATGACGGAACTCCTACCCAAAGCAAAGCCAGGTTTAAAGAATGCATCGATGCAATCATGGAAAAGTGCCCCGATGTTATTATCCAACCTTCCACAGGCGGCGCTACAGGTATGAGTGACGAAGAAAGACTTGAAGTTACGGAACTTAACCCGGAAATGGCAACATTGGACTGCGGTACTTGTAACTTCGGCGGAGATGAAATCTTTGTTAACACCGAAAACACAATTAAAAATTTCGCAACGGTTATGAATTCAAGAAATATCAAACCGGAAATAGAAGTTTTCGATAAAGGCATGGTTGACTATGCCATAACATATAACAAACAAGGATTCATTAAAAGTCCGATGCACTTTGACTTCGTTCTTGGAGTACAAATGGCGGCTACACCGAGAGACTTGGTATACATGGTAGAAAGTATTCCTGAAGGCTCAACTTGGACTGTAGCGGGTATCGGAAGACATCAATTACCTATGGCAATGCTTGGCGTTGCAATGGGCGGCAATGTAAGAGTAGGGTTTGAAGACAACGTATACATAAGTAAAGGCGTTCCTGCAAAGAGCAATGGAGAACTTGTTGAAAAAGTTGTCGAGATGGCAAAACTTTTAGGTAGAGAAGTAGCCACACCCGATGAAGCAAGAGAAATATTAAATATTAAGAAAAGGTGAAACAAATGAAGAAAAGTATCAAATTAATATCATTACTATTAGTTTTAGTTATGGCGTTTAGCGTTATAGCTTGTCAACGTCCGGCAGATAAGCAAGAAGCACCGAAGACAGAAGAAAAGAAAGAAGAAGCGGCAGCTACTACAGCAGATGGCGATGTAATCGAAGTTAAAATAGGTCACACCGACTCATCACAAAGATCAACTCACAAATGGGCTGTATGGCTAGGTGAATACTTGGAAGAAAAGGCACCCGGCAAATTTAAAGTTGAAGTTTATCCTGACGGACAACTTGGAGACTCTCCGGACCTTATTGCAGGAGTTAAACTTGGCACACTACAAATTAACTTTGACTTGTCATCAGTTGTAACTGCAGCAGCAGGAGATGCGGCAAGCTGTATCGACCTTCCTTTCCTATATCCGACATATGAAGACTGGGTAGAAGGAACATTTGAAAACGGCGGACTTGAAGTATTCAACAAGACATTGGAAGACTCAGGCTACTACTGCTTAGATATGTTCTACAACGGCATGAGACAAGTAATCAGTTCAAAACGTTGCTACCACAACTCAGATGACCTAAAGGGACAAAAAGTTAGAATAGCACAAAACGAACTTAACGTACAACTTTGGAAAGCAATGGGCGCAAACCCGACACCAATGGCATGGGGCGAAGTTATAACTTCACTTTCACAAGGTACAATTGACGCTCTTGACCACTCACTTGGAGTATTTAACGACTTTTCACTACACGAAATAGCACCATATGTAACAATAACTAACCACGCAAGCTCACCCTTCCCGCTAATTTGCTCAAAAGAGTGGATTGACAGCATGCCTGAAGCAGAAAAAGAAATCTTTATGGCAGGCGTTAGAGAAATGTGCAAGAATCAACGTGAAGAAGAAAGAGCTAATGAAGCGACTTACATTGAAAGATTTAAGAATGAAAACGCAACTGTAGAAGAACTTACACCGGAAGAAGTAGCTGCATTTATCCAAGAAGTTCAACCTGTATATGACAACATGAGAGCAAAGGTTGGCGACGAAGTAATGGATATGTGGTTAGAAACTGTTCCGAAACACTAAGATATAAAACTTCCGGCTTCGGCCGGAAGACCTTTTTAAGGAGGATAAGATGAAGAAAAAAGTAACTAATATCCTCGATAAAGCTGAAAACATCGTATTGGTTTCCATGTTCGTTGCAATGGTTTTGGTAATTTTCTTCCAAGTTATCATGAGATATGTATTTAAAAACTCACTTTCATGGTCTGAAGAGCTTGGAAAATTTATCTTCGTATGGATATCCTGGATTGGTATAGCCATTGGACAAAAACGTGGAGAACACATTAAAATTACACTTTTAGTAGATAGATTGCCTTTTAAAGGGCAACAGTTTTTAAATTTACTTTCCGACATTATTGTTATACTTATTTGTCTTGTGACTACCTACTATGCTATTTCATTGGTAGGCTCACAGGCAGGTACAAAATATGCGGGAATTAAAATCAGTATGTCTTGGGGCTATCTTTCAGTAGCAGTTGGATGTATTTTAATGATTATCAGGTGTATTGCCAGCTCACTCGAGTCTATTAGATTAATGCGTGAAGGAAAGAAGGTGGAATAATGGCAGTCGGTTCTTTATTTATAATATTATTTATAATGCTTTTAATCGGAGTGCCTGTAGGCTTTGCCATTGGCGGAGCGACAATGCTGTCCATGTGGTTTTTCTCGGATCTTAACATGGTCATTAACGCACAGTATGCTTATTCCGGTATCAGTTCCTTTACTGTAATGGCAATTCCCTTTTTCATGTTGGCAGGTTCAATTATGTCGACGGGAGGAATTGCAAGAAGAATTGTAAACTTTGCGGCTGCACTTATTGACTTCGTGACAGGAGCCTTGGGTAGCGTTGCAATACTGTCCTGTATGTTTTTCGGGGCTCTTTGCGGTTCCGGTATGGCTACCACTTCCGCAATAGGTGGAATGATGATACCTGAAATGACTAAGAAAGGCTATCCGTCAGAATATGCGGCAACACTTGTATGTTTCGGCGGTATTATAGGACCTATTATTCCGCCATCACTTTCATTTGTGCTTTACGGGGCTGCGACCGGTGTTACTGTACCTCAACTTTTCTTGGCGGGAGTTTTGCCGGGAATCTTAATCGGTGTTGTTTTTATAGCATTTAACACAATTATCTGTAAGAAAAGAGGTATTGACCTGGCATCTTCCCACGGAGAAATGGTAGGAGGAGAAATTAAAAAAGTTCCAATCGGCCAAGCATTAAAGGCCAGAGGAAAGAAAGTTTGGATTTCTTTAAAAGACGGTATTTGGGCATTATTATCCCCACTTATTATCCTTGGAGGAATTTACTCAGGAGTATTTACACAGACAGAGGCGGCTTGTATATCAGTAGTTTATTCAGCTCTTATCAGCTTGTTCTTATACAAGGACATGGATATAAAGGATCTTTACTATACAGTTTTGGATTCAGCTGTACTAAACGGTATCACATCTTTCTTACTTGGATACTCAACAGTATTTTCTACATACATGACATTTGCTAAAGTACCTCAAATGATTACAGTGTTCTTGACGGAAGTTTCCGACAATCCGATGGTAGTATTGTTGTTTATCAACTTAATACTTTTAGCAGTAGGATTGTTCTTAGATACGGTACCTGCAATTATAGTTATGGCACCTATGTTACTTCCAACTGTAAAAGCACTTGGTATAAATCCGATTCACTTCGGAGTTATTATGGCAGTAAACCTTGCAATAGGATTATGTACGCCGCCTTATGGCTGTAACCTCTTCGTAGGGGCTGCGGTGGCAAAGATAAAATTGGAGTCTATGTTCAAAGACATCATCCCCCATTTTATCGCCTCCCTCGTAGCACTGGCCTTAATAACCTATGTACCTTGGTTGAGTTTAGCTCTCCTATAATATTAATATATAAAAAGAGAAGAGGATTTTTCCTCTTCTTTTTTGTTTACGTTTGACCGATAAGCGGTCTTTTTTTATTTTTATCTAAATTATTTTCCCAGTAATTTATTTTTTTCGCATGAAGCGGTAATTGCATTAATAAGAGCCGCCCTTATTCCATATTCTTCCAGGACCTTTCCCCCTTCAATAGTAGAGCCGCCGGGGGAGCAGACACTGTCCTTTAACTCACCGGGGTGTTTGCCTGTCTCAAGAACCATTTTGCCCACGCCGACAAAAAGCTCTCCACAAAGTTTGTACGCCATGTCCCTAGGCATCTTATTAAAGACGGCGCCGTCTGCCATAGCCTCCACCATCATGTATAAGAAGGCGGGGCCCGCACCTGTTAAAGCACCTAATACATCCATGAGAGACTCGTCTATTATTTGAGGCATACCTATTGCCCTAAACATATCTATAATCTCGTCAAACTCTTTATCACTTACATTTTCGTTTTTGCAAAAGCCGAAGACACCTTCACCTACTAAGGCGGGTGTGTTGGGCATACAGCATATTATTTTTGCCCCCTCACCTATTACATTTGAAAGGTCTTTTAAACTCCAACCTGCCGCAATGGAGATAAAGGTCTTGCCCCTGTAGTCTGCCTTTAAATTTGAAAAGACCTCCTTAACCACGTGAGGCTTAACGCCAATCATCACTATGTCCGAATGCTCTACTACATAGTCGTTTGAAAGACTTGTGTTAATGTTGTACTTCTTTAATTTTTCCAACGAACTTTCCGTCTTGGTTGAAGCAAAAACTCTTTCGCTATTTAATTTATCTTTTTTAAGAAGGCCTTCCAATATAGCTTTTGACATATTGCCTGCGCCGATGATGCCGAAATTTTTATCCATTTTGTCCACCTCTTTATTCTTCTACAGATATTATAGCTAAAAAATAAAGGAAATACTTTACGAAAATAGTTATAATTTTATACATTTGGTGGTAAAAAAATATTTTTTGCCGAAAATTTTAACATTTAAAAGGTGGCAAATGTGCTGTTTCATCCCATTTTTATTTTCACTAAAACAGTGAACAATCACAATATATTGAGTATTTTGCGTAAAATAATTGAATGAAGTCACAATATGTAGTATAATTTATTCATTCTTAAAAATATAGAAAGGAGTAAAAATGGAAGTTATTAAGAGAAACGGAACCAAGGTTCCCTTTGACAAAGATAAAATTACAATTGCAATTGAAAAGGCAATGAATTCATCAAGCGGTATATATGTGGCGGGACAGGCTGCACAAATTGCATCTGAAATTGAAGAGTATGCAATGACTATAGGCAAGACCCTTTCAATTTACGACATAGAAGACGAAGTTTACTATAAATTAATTCAAAATAAAAACCCGGCTACGGCAAGAGCTTACGAAAATTACAAGGCCGTTCAAGCTTATAAGAGAGAGATGAACACTACAGATGAAGATATCTTGGGCCTTTTGGATCAGACAAACATAGATGTAATAGATGAAAACTCAAACAAGAACCCGATAATTGCCTCTACTCAAAGAGATTTAATTGCGGGAGAAGTTTCAAAAGACATAGCCAAGAGAAAAATTATTCCGGCGGACTTAGTTGAAGCACATGAATCAGGCGCAATACATATTCACGACATGGACTATATGATTCAGCCTATATTTAACTGTTGTCTTGTAAATATGAAGGACATGCTTGACAAGGGCACAGTTGTAAACGGAAAAATGATTGAGACGCCCAAGTCATTCCAAGTTGCATGTAATGTCATGACGCAGATAATAGCTCAAATTGCATCAAACCAATATGGGGGCCAATCTATAAATATTTCCTGCTTAGGCAAGTATCTTCGCAAGAGTTATGACAAAAACCTTAGCCTTGCCGTAGAAACTTTAGGAGACATTGAACAGGCTGAAAAGATGGCGGACAAGCTGACCAAGAGAGATCTTGAAAGCGGCATCCAAACAATTCAGTACCAAATCAATACCCTTATGACCTCAAACGGACAAGCGCCTTTTGTAACATTGTTTATGCACGTGGAAGAGGGCGACCCATATGAAGAGGAAGTTGCACAAATAATTGAGGAAATTTTAAAACAGAGAATCGAAGGCATTAAAAACGAATCGGGAGTATACGTAACACCGGCATTCCCGAAACTCATATATGTACTTGACGAAAACAACGTAGAGAGCGACTCAAAGTACTACTACTTGACCTCACTTGCCGTAAGATGTACTGCAAAGAGAATGTATCCCGACTATATTTCCGCAAAGAAAATGCGTGAAAACTATGAAGGCAATGTCTTCAGTCCAATGGGCTGCAGGGCCTTCCTGTCACCCTACAAGGACGAAAAGGGCAGATACGTCTTTGACGGAAGATTTAATATAGGCGTTTGCACAATTAACCTTCCCCAAATCGGAATCCTGGCAAGAGGAGATGAAAACAAGTTCTTTGAAATTTTAAACAAGAGACTTGAACTTGTTAAACGTGTTGGAGTTTTAAGATACGAACATTTGAAAAATGTCACCTCGGACTCAAGCCCCATTCACTGGCAACACGGTGCCATTGCAAGACTTCCCAAGCACACGAAGATTGAACCTTTGTTAAAGAACGGCTATGCAACTGTGACCATAGGTTACATCGGCATATACGAAGCTACTCTTCTTACAAAGGGTGTGCCTCACACCGATCCCAAGGGATATGAATTTGCAATGAAGATTATGGACGTGCTTAACGAAAAGAAGAATGAGTGGACCAAGGAGACGGGACTTAAATTTGCAGTTTACGGAACTCCTGCAGAGTCACTTACACATAGATTTAACACAATAGACAGAGAGCGTTTCGGAATTATTAAAGACGTTACGGACAAGGGCTACTACACCAACTCCTTCCACGTAGATGTGAGACAAAAAATTTCAGCCTTTGAAAAATTTGCCTTTGAATCAAAATTCCAAGACAAGTCCTCAGGCGGATGTATTTCTTATGTAGAAATCCCCAACATGGGACACAATTTGGAAGCTTTGGAAACCTTGGTAAGATACATTTACAACAACATTCAATATGCGGAGTTTAACACTAAGAGCGACTACTGTGCAGAGTGCGGCTTCGACGGCGAAATAAAAGTAAACGACAAAGGAGATTGGGAATGCCCTCAATGCGGCAACATTGATAAATCAACACTTACCGTCGTTAGAAGAACATGCGGTTACCTTGGAGAGAACTTCTGGACTGAAGGCAGAACCAAGGAAATTAAGGACAGGGTACTGCATATTTAATGAACTACGCACAAATTAGAAAATATGATGTGGCAAACGGCCCGGGCATTCGCACTACAATTTTTGTAACGGGCTGCACCCACAATTGTAAAGAGTGTTTTAACAAGGAGTATCAAGACTTTAACTTCGGCGATCCCTGGACGGAGAAGGAAACTGAAATGGTAAAGGACTATTTAAACCAACCTGAGGTTGCAGGACTTACCCTACTTGGGGGCGAGCCCTTTCAAAACGTAGATGGACTTGTGCCTTTGTTAAAGGAGATAAGAAAGTCCACGGACAAAGACATTTGGATTTTTTCAGGGGACACCTTTGAGACCATTAAGGCGGACGAAAAAAAGTTTGAACTTTTAAAACTTTGTGACGTCCTTGTAGACGGACCCTTTGTAAATGAATTGAAAGACTTAAGGCTTAAGTTTAGAGGCAGTTCCAATCAGAGAATTATAAAAATAAAAGACTCAATTGAAGAAGATAAAGTTGTATTGTGGGAAGAGTAATCTTCCCATTTTTTATGTGCTATAATAGAAGAGAGGTGGATTATGTCTAAGAAAATTTTAATGGCCATTTTAATTTTTATAGTAAGTATGTTTGTCTTTGTACTTCTATCTTGGATAGGCAGTAATTTTAAATCGAAAAAATAAAGCGAGAGGATTAAATACAATTAAAAAGTTATTTAATCCTTTTGTTTTTTTATATAAGTGTTATAATTAGAGTTACCTATTAAGAGTGGTGGAGTGAATGGGCACTGTGAAACCCGGCAACCTGTAAGTGGTGCTAAATCCCACAGAGAAATCTGGGAGATAGGTATGTATTTGAACCTGTCTTCCGTAAGGAAGTTTTTTTTATTTTATAAGGAGGACAAAATGAAAAAATTAATTTTTACATCGGAATCGGTAACTGAAGGCCACCCGGACAAAGTTTGCGACCAGATATCCGATGCGGTACTTGATGCAATAATTGCAGATGACAAAAACGCAAGAGTTGCTTGCGAAACACTTACTTCCACAGGACTTATTTTAGTTGCGGGAGAAATTACGACAGACACCTATGTAGATATAAAGAGTGTGGCAAGAGAAACTGTAAGAGAAATCGGATACGATAATCCCAAGTACGGTTTTTCCGCAGACTCATGCGCAATACTTACCACAATTGAACCTCAATCCCCTGATATAGACATGGGAGTTACAAGAAGCTCCGATGACGAATTTGACTTAATAGGTGCAGGAGACCAAGGTATGATGTTCGGCTATGCAACAGACGAAAGCGAAAACTATATGCCACTGCCTATAGACCTTGCTCACAAGCTTGCAATTGAACTTGCAAGACTTAGAAAGGACAATGTCCTAAGTTATCTTCGCCCGGACGGCAAGACTCAAGTGAGTATGGAATACGTGGACGGCGTTGCAAAGAGAATTGACACAATAGTAGTTTCAACGCAACACGACGAAAATGTTAGCGTAAAAGAAATTGCAGAGGACTTAAAGAAAGAATTAATTCTTCCAACAGTGGGAGAAATGATGGATGACGAGACAAAAATTTTAGTCAACCCCACAGGCAGATTTGTATACGGCGGCCCTGCAGTAGACGTAGGACTTACAGGACGTAAACTTATCGTCGATACTTACGGCGGATTTTCACGTCACGGCGGCGGAGCTTTCTCCGGCAAAGACCCGACAAAGGTAGACCGTTCAGCATCCTACTATGCAAGATACATGGCAAAGAACGTTGTAGCTGCAGGCTTGGCAAAGAAGTGTGAAATCGGACTTGCCTATGCAATCGGCGTTGCAAGACCTGTTTCAATCTATGTAGACACTTTCGGCACGGGAGTTATTGCAGACAACGCCATTGAAGAAATTTTGGACAAAGTCTTTGACCCGAGACCTGCCGCAATTATTAAAAACTTAGACCTTAGAAGACCGATTTACAAACAAGTTGCATCCTACGGACACTTCGGCAGAAATGACCTTGATCTTCCTTGGGAAAAATTGGACAAGGTTGAAGAACTTAAAAAGCAAATGTAAAAAGAATGCCTTCGGGCATTTTTTTTATGCCCTAAATCGGTCCATGTGATAAACTCTTTTGTGGAGGATATATGATTGAAGTAAAAGGCTTGCTTGAAAAAATAATTTTTCACAACGAAGAGAACGGCTACACAGTTTTAAAATTAAATACTGAAGACGGTGACCTTACCTGTACTGGAAATGCCATGACCATAAAGGAAGGCAGAGAGTACAAGATGAATGGCGACTTTACCTATCACCAAAAGTACGGAGAGCAGTTTTCTTTTACGGAAATTGAAGAAGTACTGCCTACGGAGGTGGACGGCATCATCGCCTACCTTTCAAGCGGCAACATTCCCTTTATAGGCGCAAAGACGGCTGAAAAAATCGTAGAAAAATTTAAAGAGGACACTCTTAAAATTATTGACGAAAATCCCAAGAGGCTACTTGAGATAGAAGGTATCGGGCCGAAAAAATTGGAAAAAATAAAAGAGGCCTTTAGAGAACAAAGTGAATTAAGATCTCTATTTATATACCTGTCAAAGTTTGACATATCTCAAAAAGAAGCGACGAAAATTTACAGAGCCTACGGGCAAAGTGCCGTAGAAATTGTAAGGACCAATCCATACAAGCTTGGGGAAGACATAAGAGGCTTCGGATTTAAGAGAGCCGATGAACTGGCAAGAGTTGTAGGCATAAGAGAGGACTCCGACCTTCGCATTAACTCGGCGATAAAGTATGTCTTAAAACTTGCGACTTACGAAGGCCACACCTATCTTCCCGAGAAGGAGTTAATTCACGAAGCACAAAAGTTTTTAAACTGTGACGAGGAAAAAATTGAAAAATCTCTCTCCCGACTTATGTTTGACCAAGAGATATACATAAAGGTCTACAGAGATCACAAAAATGTTTACTTTACTTCAATGTATCGCAGCGAAAATTTTTCCGCCGGAAAACTCATAACCCTTTTAAGAGAAAACCCCATTGAGATAAACAGAGATGAATTAAACGACGAGATTGACGACTTGGAAAGTGAGTATCACAAGTTCGGAGAAAAGCAAAGACTTGCAATTATTAATTCCGTGGCAAATAAAGTCTCTCTCATCACGGGAGGTCCGGGCACGGGAAAGACAACGACTTTAAAGGCCATAATCGAAATATTTGAAGACATGGACAAAAAAGTCGTCCTTGCAGCTCCTACAGGTCGTGCGGCAAAGCGCATGGAAGAAAGCACAAAGCGCAAGGCAAGTACCATTCACAAGCTCCTTGACATTCACTCCGACTCCTACTTTGAAGACGTGGAGGAAGTGGAAGCCGATGTGGTAATAGTGGATGAATTTTCCATGGTAGACTTAAATCTTTTCAACATTTTGCTCCAGGCACTAAAGCCCGGCACCACTCTTATAATGGTAGGGGACAAGGACCAACTTCCAAGTGTGGGAGCGGGCAACGTCCTTGCAGACATAATATCTTCAGGCCTTGTGCCCATGGTGAACCTTGACGAAGTATTCAGACAGGAAAAAGAATCTTTAATCATAACCAATGCCCATTTAATAAATCAGGGCAAGATGCCCATAGTAAACGGCAGCGGATCGGACTTCTATTTGATCAGAGAAAATTCCATGGAAGAAATTGCAAATAAAATCGTGGACCTTGTAAAGAACAGACTGCCCAACTACTACGGAGTTAATCCCGTTACAGACATTCAAGTCCTAAGTCCTGTCAAAAAGACAATGGTTGGAGTAAATAATTTAAATAGGCTTTTGCAGGAAGCTTTAAATAAAAATAAAGAAAAAATTGAAGTGTCAAAGGGCGTATTTAAAAAAGGCGACCGTGTAATGCAAATGAAGAACAACTACAACATGGAGTACGAAATTGAACACACGGGCAATTTTGAAAAAGGCGTCTTTAACGGCGACACAGGCTTTGTAGAAGAAGTAAATGAAGACGAAAAATATGTCGTGGTGAGATTTGACGAAAACAAACTTGCCACCTATGAGTACAAGGACTTGGAAGAGCTATCCCTTAGCTATGCAACGACAATTCACAAGTCCCAGGGGAGCGAATACCCGGTAGTGGTAATACCCATGACCTTTTTCCCTCCCATACTTGCAAACAGAAACTTAATCTACACAGGCGTCACAAGGGCGAGTAAGCTTGTAGTGCTGGTAGGGTCTGAAATGTATTTGCAAAAGATGATTGAAAACAACAAGAGCCAAAAGAGATATTCTTCTCTTGATGAAAGTATTAGAGAAGGAGCGAAAAAGTTTGATTTTTTCAAAAAATAGTTGCTACCTTTGCGGCAAGGAAGGGGAATTAAAGTACAATCTCTGTTCCGATTGCATAGAATTTCTACAAGAGTTTAGAGAATTAAAAAACCTTCACCTAAATTATTTAGACGAAATCTATGTGGCATTTAAGTACAAGGGTGTGGTAAAGGACATGATCATCTCCTTTAAATTTAAAGACGACCTTTATCTTAAAAAGGGATTTGGCGAAATACTTTCTGAAATTATTTTGAAAAACAATTTGCAAGATGGAGTCCTCGCCTTTGTCCCAATGGAAAGAGGAGAGTACAACAAGAGAGGTTACAACCAGTGTGAAATTTTGGCAAAGGAAGTTTCAAAATCCACAGGTATGGAAATGACGAGCCTTTTAAAGAAGATAAAAAAGACCAAGAGACAGGTGGGCCTAGGCTACGAAGAGAGACAGGAAAACTTAAGAGGCGCTTACGAATTCAAAGGGGATTTAACAGGTAGAGACGTGGTTTTAATTGACGACATACTCACCACAGGAGCCACGGGAGATGAGTGCGCAAAGACCTTAAAAGAAAAGGGAGCCTCGAAAGTCTCCCTAATTGTTTTGGCATCACTTGCCTTTTATTAAAGTTTCAAAATAACTGTGTTCCAAGTTCAAGTCATAGTACTTGGAATAGAAGTAAGCGTTTAGTTCTCCTCCTAAAAGAATAATTGTATTCATCAAAAACAGCCACACTAAGAATATTGCCATACTTGCAAGGGATCCGTAGGTGACGGAGTAACTGCTTAAGTTGTTTGCATAGTATGAGAAGAGCAAACTTGCCAAAATTACAAACAAAGTTGAGAATACGGTTCCCGGTAAAAACAATTTAATCGGGACCGTTTTTTTATTGTCCAAATTCGGCGCCAGGTAGTAGAGCAAAAAGAAAACCACCGCCATGTATACCAAGGGAAAGAAGATGGAGTTCACTGCTTCAAAAAATATTCTTATGGCCTCGTACTCATTTACATAGGTGTAGATTAAAGTCTCAAGTCTTTGACCGAAGACTGTAAACATAGTCAGAAAAACTATGAGGACAATCATTGCCACAGTAAGAAATATTGAGATAATTGAAGCTTTAAAATAATTTCTCCTCTTTGTGACACTGTATGCCACGTTAATATTTATTACAAGGGAAATAATTCCCCTGGATGCAGGCCAAAGACCTAAGAGGATGGAGATAATCAAAAGAGATGTGGTACTTGTCGCTTCAATATTTGAAATAAAGTCGGTAAAAATACTTTGGATCTCAACGGGCAGGGTGTTAAAAATTTCCGGCACGGAAAAATACTTGTGTAAATTTATTTTCGCCGCAATATTTACAAATGCAATTAAAAAAGGAAAGATACTTAGGACAAAGTAGTACACGGAAGAGGACGCCAAGGTCGTCACTCTGTGATATATAAATCTGTATGTCATAGCATCTATTAAATTAATAAACTTGTTGTCTTTATGCTTGTTGTAAAATTTTTCTAAACTCATGCATCAATATTAACACGGCTATAGTTAAAATGCCATCACGGGTAATGGTTAAAAATCAGAGACTTATGGTAAAATATTAAAGAGGTGATATTATGGGATACAATATTTTAGTTTGTGACGACGAAGAGGACATATTAAGAGCCATCACTATATATTTGGAAGCCGAAGGATACAATGTATTTACAGCAAAAGACGGCTACGAGGCACTTGAAGTCATAGACAAAGAAGACATTCACTTGGGACTTATTGACTTAATGATGCCGAAGATGGACGGAATTTCCACAATATTAAAAATAAGAGAGAAAAACAACATACCCTTAATAATACTGTCGGCAAAAAGTGAAATCACCGACAAGATAATCGGACTTAACGTGGGAGCCGACGACTACATAACAAAGCCATTTAACGCCATCGAGCTTACGGCGAGGGTGGCATCCATGCTTAGAAGATATACATCCCTGGGAAGCGCCGACATAGAAAAAGACGTAATCAAAGTAGGCAGAATTGAAATAAGAGACAAGTCCAAGGAAGTATATGTAGACGGCGAGAGTGTGAACCTTACGCCCTACGAATACAAAATTCTCCTGCTTCTTTTGAAAAACAAGGGCAAGGTGTATTCCTCAAAGGAAATTTACGAAAATGTGTGGGAAGAAGAAGCTCACGACGTGAAAAAAATAATTTCGGTACACATATCACACCTGAGAGACAAGGTGGAGATAAACCCGAAGAAGCCCGATGTTATAAAGAGTATTTATGGAATGGGGTATAAGGCGGAAGACATTTAGAGGTATAAATGGATAGACTGAGAGAAAATATTAGAGAGTATTTTGGAAACTTTTACGGCGAAAATTTACTCCTAATATTTTTAATTTTAAAGATAATATTAAAAACTACATACACCTCGGTCCTAATACCCTTTGTTATGGTAATCATCATAAGAGGAGCCTACGGCAACTTTAAAAAGATATCCTTTGTAAAGCTTTTGTTGGAAGACGCGGGATTTTTGTCCGCCCTTTTGGCCTTTATAAATGTTGTCCTAATAATACTTGGATTTATATACGAAAATATATTTTATCTCTTGCTCGTAAGGGCAATATTTGAAATTGAAAGCTTTGCCATTCAGGACAGAATAATAAGAGAAGGCTTTGAATCCATAAGAGAAGGAAGGGGCCTTGGAGAAATATCAGACCTTGCAAGACCTGAGACTGTGAGAAATTTAAAGGGCCTTGTCCTTTTTGACAAGACTTTTGAAGAATCTTTAAGGGAAAAAATTGAAAACGAGAGAATAAAAACCGAGTTTATTACCAACATAACTCACGACATCAAGACACCCCTTACGTCTATCATCAACTACACGGACATATTGGCAAAAAAAGAAGAGATGGACGAAGAAGCCAAGGCATACATTAAGATACTTGGCAGAAACTCACAGCGCATGAAGGACTTAATAGTGGACATGCTTGAAGCATCAAAGGCGGCAAGTAGAAACGTAAAGGTAGAGAAGAACTTTATCGAATTTAACGAATTGTTTTTGCAAATCTACGGAGATTTTGACGATCAATTTGTGAAAAAATCCTTGGAGCTTAAATACAACTCAGATGAAGAAAATATATACATGTATACCGACGGCAATATTTTGTCCCGGATAGTGCAAAACTTGCTTTCCAACATTAACAAGTATGCAAGAGAAGGCACAAATGTGGAAGTAGATGTTACGTCTAAGGAAGACCTTACAATTAAAATCTCAAACATTTCAAGCAGAAAATTTGACGAGAAAGACGTAATACTTGAAGACGCCTTTGTAAAATTTGACAAGAGCAGAAACACAAACGGATCGGGCCTTGGCCTTTACATTACCAAAAACTTGGTAGAGCTGTTAGGGGGCAAGTTTAACATTCACTTAAAAGACGACATATTTACAGCGGAAGTGACAATAAAAAAATAACATATTTATAATAGAAAGTTTGGAGAGATAGATGAAAGATTTAGATATAATTTTCGGAGAACTGAAAGAAGGGATTTTGATTTGCGACAAGGATTCAAAAATTTCATATTGTAATAAAAGCTATTTGAATTTCATAGGCAAATCTATGGATGAAGTCCGAGGAAAATATCTAAGAGACGTTAGACCCGGAGCACAGCAACCTGAAGTTATAAAAAATGGAAAGCCTGTTTTCGGCGCTCTTCGCAAAGAAGAAGGCGAAGAATACTTTGTAAACATGTATCCCATGTTTGATAAAGATGAAGTAGTAGGGGGTATATCTGTCGTAACATTTTTAAAAAATGCAAATACTATCAAAGAAGGAATTGAAGAAGTAGAGAGAAGACAGAGATACCTGGACAGAAGGATCAGAGAGACCAACGGCGCCTACTACACCTTTGACGATATAATTTCCATATCCCCAAGCTCAATAGAAACAAAAAATATAGCAAAGAAAATTGCCAAAAGGGATGTGGACGTTTTAATAGAAGGAGAGAGCGGAACAGGCAAGGAACTTTATGCTCAATCCATACACAACGAATCCCCAAGAGGATCAAACCCATTTATAGCCGTAAACTGCTCCACATTTCCAAAGGACATACTTGAGTCGGAGCTCTTCGGTTATGAAGAGGGCACATTTACCGGAGCATTAAAAGGAGGCAAAATCGGACTCTTTGAATCGGCAAATCACGGCACGATTTTCTTAGACGAAATATCTGAAATGGACATGGCGCTTCAAGCCAAACTTCTCCGTGTGCTTCAAGAGAAAAAAATCAGAAGAGTAGGCGGCAGAGAAGAGATACCCATAGACGTGCGAATAATAAGTGCATGTAACGTAAACCTAAAGGACTATATCAAAGAAGGAAAGTTTAGAGAAGACTTATACTACAGAATTGCAGTAATACCCATTACAATTTTGCCTTTGAGAGAGAGGAAAGAGGACATAGCACCTCTTACCGACCATTTTATAAAGAGACTTAATGTAAGGCTTAAGAAAAACTTTACACTTACAGATGGAGCCAAAAATCTTTTGTACTCATATAATTGGCCCGGGAACATTAGAGAACTTAAAAATGTAATGGAATTTTCGGCGGTAATGACACAGGACGAAGTATTAGATGAATATAACTTCCCACCGCGAATTATCGACTCAAAATATTTAAGGGACGAAAGGCCCGTAACCTTGGACCAAAGGACGAGAGAGTTTGAAAAGAAAGAAATAGAGAGAACACTTAGAAACTTTCCCGACACGGTTGAGGGCAAGAAAAAAGCGGCAAAAGCCTTGGGCATATCCCTTGCAACACTTTATAATAAATTGAATTTCTAAAAAAATAGAAAACACCTATATTTGTTTCAAAAATTTTAGAAACTTTTAAAGCTTTTATTTTTACAACCTTTCAAAAATATTTTAATAAAACTTAAGACGATATCAGAAAAATTTTTCCGAATATTTAGAAATTAAATGTTCGGATTTTTTTATTTCCTGTATTTCATCTCATTTTAAAATTGGCACGCAACTTGCTTTATATATTTACAGAACAATTTAAGGAGGAATATATGAGTTTAGCACTTATAGGTCTGTTAACTATAGTTGTAATGTTAGCATTAATAATGACCAAAAAACTTTCAACTCTCATTGCTTTAATATTAGTTCCTATTGTGGGATACTTTGCGGCAAAGGGACTTAATTTAATAACTGTGGAGGATGTAAAATTAGGTTCACTAATTACAACCGGTTTAAAAAACATAGCACCCACAGGAGTAATGTTTATCTTCGCAATTTTATTTTTCGGAATACTTACCGATGCGGGAACTTTTGATCCTATTATCGACAAGACATTAAAAATTGTAGGAAATGACCCGGTAAAGATTTGTGTCGGCACCGTAATTCTTGCATCACTTGTTCACCTTGACGGATCAGGAGCTGTAACTTTCTTAATTACAATACCTGCAATGCTTCCTTTATATGAATCGTTAGGTATGAAGAAGACGGTTCTTGCAACTTGTACTGCACTTGGAGCAGGTACAATGAACATGCTTCCATGGGGAGGACCGACACTTCGTGCAATATCCGCACTTGAGTCATCAACGCAAGATATTTTTATTCCCATGATACCGTCATTGGTTGCAGGCTTAATCTTTATTATACTTGTTGCAATTTACTTAGGTAAAAAAGAAAAAGCAAGACTTGCAAGAGAAAATGTTCAATCAAAGGAAGTTGTTACCGAT
>QWCK01004001.1_pt1 | contig 18679 bp, 16 predicted proteins | sample 1972571 | NCBI WGS metagenome assembly QWCK01 (sample SAMN09866710, study PRJNA288562) | Human gut metagenome isolate term2_stool, whole genome shotgun sequencing... | isolation source: gut | host: Homo sapiens | place: USA: California
CTGTCTTCTGAATTTTGTCTTTTTCGGTTGTAACATAATTCCTAAAATTCAAATCCGTTAGCGATTGTTTTTCTTTCTTTTGAAGTTCTTACCACCGTTGTTGTTGCCATTTTCACCGCGACCGTTCTCTTTAGTCTGAGTAAAGTTCGGTGCTAATTCCTTCTTGCCATACACTTCACCACGGCAAATCCATACTTTGATACCCAGCAAACCAACCTTAGTCAAAGCTTCAGCATGACAGTAGTCGATATCTGCACGGAAAGTATGCAACGGAGTTCTTCCTTCTTTATACATTTCAGAACGAGCCATTTCCGCGCCATTCAAACGTCCTGAAATCAACACTTTAATACCTTCAGCACCCATACGCATAGTATTTGCGATAGCCATTTTAATGGCACGGCGATAGGCAATCTTACCTTCTACCTGACGAGCGATGTTGTTAGCTACGATAACAGCATCTAATTCAGGTCTCTTCACTTCAAAGATATTGATCTGAATATCTTTGTCTGTGATTTTCTTCAACTCTTCTTTCAGCTTGTCAACTTCCTGACCGCCTTTACCAATGATAATACCCGGACGAGCTGTACAAACTGTGATTGTCACCAATTTCAGTGTACGTTCAATAACAATTCTTGAAACGCTGGCTTTTGCAAGTCTGGCATTCAAATATTTACGGATTTTGCTGTCTTCCAACAAAGCATCACCATAATCGTTGCCACCGTACCAGTTAGAATCCCATCCTCTGATAATTCCTAAACGGTTGCTTATCGGATTAACTTTCTGTCCCATCTAGTTTTAATTTTGATTATCATTAGTATTCTTAGAATCAACGAACAAAGTCACGTGATTTGAACGTTTGCGAATTCTGTAACCTCTTCCCTGTGGAGCCGGACGCATTCTTTTCAGCATTGCACCACCATCAACATAAATCTTTGTTACAAATAATTCACCGTCTTCTGCTTTACGTTCGTTTTTCTGTTCCCAGTTAGCAATAGCAGAGCGCAATAGCTTTTCCACTCTTGCAGAAGCTTCTTTAGAAGAAAACTTCAAGACACCCAGTGCACGGTTCACTTCCATACCACGAATCATGTCAGCCACGAGACGCATTTTTTTCTTGCTCCCATTATTTATTACTTTATTATTTCTTCAGATTATCCTGCTTATTTTTTCTTGTTACCGGCATGGCCACGGAATGTACGTGTTGGTGCAAATTCGCCCAACTTGTGTCCTACCATGTTTTCTGTAACGTAAACAGGAATAAATTTATTTCCGTTATGAACTGCAATTGTATGCCCTACAAAATCAGGCGAAATCATTGAAGCTCTAGCCCAAGTTTTAACGACACTCTTTTTGCCGCTCTCATTCATAGCAAGCACTTTGCTTTCCAGTTTTACGTTAATATATGGACCTTTTTTTAATGAACGACTCATAATTTACTCAATTAATCAGTTATTACTTTCTTCTCTCGATAATATACTTAGAAGACTGTTTCTTAGGAGCTCTTGTCTTCAAGCCCTTAGCATACAAGCCTGTACGTGATCTTGGATGACCTCCTGAAGCACGTCCTTCACCACCACCCATCGGGTGATCAACCGGGTTCATAACAACACCACGGTTACGAGGACGACGTCCCTGCCAACGAGAACGACCTGCCTTACCAGAGCTTTCCAATCCATGATCAGAGTTACCTACGCTACCAATAGTAGCTTTACAAGCACTAAGTATTTGTCTTACTTCACCTGAAGGCAATTTGATTACACAATACTTACCTTCTCTTGAAGTCAACTGAGCAAAATTACCAGCCGATCTTACCAAAGCTGCACCTTGTCCCGGACGCAATTCAATATTATGAATTACAGTACCGACAGGGATGTTTTCGAGTGGAAGTGCGTTACCAATCTCAGGCGCTGCATCAACTCCAGACATCAAAGTGCTACCAACTTGCAATCCATTAGGAGCAATAATATATCTTTTTTCACCATCAGCATAAAACAACAAAGCAATACGAGCCGAACGATTCGGATCGTATTCAATAGTTTTAACCACTGCTGGAACGCCGTCTTTATTTCTCTTGAAATCAATAAAACGGTATTTTTGCTTATGACCACCGCCGATATAGCGAACCGTCATTTTACCGACATTATTACGACCTCCTGATACGCGTTTTCCGCTTACAAGAGACTTTTCTGGTACTGACGCAGTAATTTCTTCAAAAGTACCAATAATCTTATGTCTTTGCCCCGGTGTTGTGGGCTTAAATTTACGTACTGCCATCTTTATTAAATATTGCTATAAAAATCAATAGTATCACCTTCCTTCAATGTAACAATTGCTTTTTTATAAGCATTTGTACGTCCACTGATAAGTCCAGTTTTAGTATAGCGGCTCTTATTCTTACCAGAATATCTTACCGTATTCACATCTACTACTGTAACATTATACAAAGCCTCAATCTCACTCTTAATTTCCAACTTGTTAGCCTCAGGACGTACAATAAAGCCGAAACGATTTAACTTTTCGGTAATCGCAGTCATTTTCTCTGTAACCAACGGTTTAATAATAATTCCCATTATCTAAGCCTCCTTTTTAAATTAAGATAAGATATTCTCGATAGCTTTGAGCGAACTTTCTGTAACAACAAGTGTTTCAGCATCCAATACTTTGTAAGTATTTAATGCAGAAGCTATTGCTACGTTAGCACGTTCGATGTTACGAGCTGACAAATATACGTTTTTATTAGCTTCCGGCAAAACCAAAAGCAACTTCTTGTCAGCAATTTTAAGATTATTTACCATTGCAACGAAATCTTTTGTCTTAGGAGCTTCAAAAGTGAAGTCTTCAACAATAACGATTGCATTTGCTTGTGCTTTATAAGACAAAGCTGACTTACGAGCCAATGTCTTAACTTTTTTATTCAATTTAAACCAGTAGTCACGAGGTTTAGGACCAAATACACGAGCACCACCTACCAACACCGGAGAGTTGATATCACCGCGACGTGCACCGCCACCACCTTTTTGACGACCTAATTTACGAGTAGAACCGCTGATTTCGCTTCTTTCCTTAGATTTGTGAGTTCCCTGACGTTGATTAGCCATAAACTGTTTAACATCCAGATAGATAGCGTGATCATTGGGTTCAATTCCGAAGATTGATTCGCTTAACGTAACCTTTCTTCCGGTGTCTTCACCTTTAATATTTAATACGTTAACTTCCATTATTTTTCAATTATTACGATTGAACCTTTGCAACCCGGTACAGAACCCTTAATCAACAGCAAGTTATGTTCCGGAATCACCTTTAATACCTGTAAGTTGTGTGTAGTCACGCGGTCACCACCCATCTGGCCACCCATACGCATTCCTTTGAATACTTTTGCAGGGTATGAACAAGCACCGATAGAACCCGGTTTACGAGCGCGATTGTGCTGACCGTGAGTAGTCTGACCTACACCACCAAATCCATGTCTTTTTACAACACCTTGGAAACCTTTACCCTTAGAAGTACCAACAACATCAACATAAGCAGTGTCATTGAACAATTCTACAGTAATTGCGTCTCCTAAATTCAATTCTGTTTCAAAATCTTTGAACTCGGCCAAGTGTCTCTTTGGAGTTACACCAGCTTTTTTAAAGTGTCCCATCAAAGGTTTGGTAGTATGTTTTTCCTTTTTGTCCTGGAAACCTACCTGAACAGCTGCATAGCCATCTTTTTCGACACTCTTAATCTGAGTAACTACACAAGGACCAGCTTCGATAACAGTGCATGGTACATTTTTACCATCAGCACTGAAAACGGATGTCATTCCGATTTTCCAATAGCGCCTGTAGCCTTCACTGTTTTCACGATCTTTTCAGCAGACTTATCCACCAAGTTGTGATCGTATGATTTCAGTTTAATTCTAATTTTTTGACTCATTAGATTGTTATTTATAAAATGATTAAAAAAACATATAAAGTGGGGCCGGATTAAGAGTCATTCGCTAACCCGTTGCCCCAAATTATTCTTTATTATACTAAGTCTACACGACCCTTCACTTCTTCAAGTACTGCCTTAGCAATTGAGCTAGACACCTGAGCATGATGGTCATAAGTCATAGATGAAGTTGCACGACCAGAAGTAATAGTACGCAAAGCCGTTACATAACCAAACATTTCAGCCAAAGGCACTTTTGCTTTAACAATACGAGCACCTGAACGGCTTGATTCCATACCTTCTACCTGACCGCGACGTTTGTTCAAGTCACCGATAACATCACCCATGTTTTCTTCGGGAGTTACAACTTCCAATTTCATGATAGGCTCAGTCAATACAGGACCCGCTTTAGCACAAGCGTTTTTGTAAGCCTGAATAGCACAGATTTCAAATGACAACTGGTCAGAGTCAACCGGGTGGAATGAACCATCTTTCAAGACTACCTTCAGTGAATCAAGCGGATAACCTGCCAATACACCATTCTTCATTGCAGTTTGGAAACCTTTCTGAACTGACGGGATAAATTCCTTAGGAATATTACCACCCTTCACTTCATCGATAAATTGCAATCCACCTTGAGTAAAGTCTTCATCAACCGGACCAATTGCTACGATAATATCAGCGAATTTACCGCGACCACCGGACTGTTTCTTATAAACTTCACGCAATTCAACAGTTTTTGTAATAGCTTCCTTGTAGTTAACCTGAGGTTTACCCTGATTACATTCTACTTTAAATTCACGTTTCAAGCGGTCGATAATAATATCCAAGTGGAGCTCACCCATACCAGAGATGATAGTCTGACCTGACTGCTCATCAGTTTTAACTGTAAATGTCGGGTCTTCTTCAGCCAACTTAGCCAAACCGTTAGACAGCTTATCCAAGTCTTTCTGTGTTTTGGGCTCAACTGCAATACCAATAACCGGATCAGGGAATTCCATAGATTCCAATACAATGGGTGCTTCTTCGTCACACAAAGTATCACCAGTACGAATATCCTTGAAACCAACACCTGCACCAATATCACCAGCACTAATTAGTTCAACAGGATTCTGTTTATTTGAGTGCATCTGGAACAGACGTGACACACGTTCTTTTTTACCGGAGCGAGTGTTATAAATATAAGAGCCGGCTTCTACTTTACCTGAGTAAACACGGAAGAAAGTCAAACGACCTACATAGGGGTCAGTTGCAATCTTAAATGCCAAAGCTGAAGTTTTTTCATCTTCACTGGGTTTACGATCTTCTTCCGCACCTGTGCTCGGGTTAGTACCCACGATAGCAGGAGTATCCAACGGAGAAGGCAAGAATGCACAAACATAATCAAGCAATGTCTGAACACCTTTATTCTTGAACGAAGAACCGCAGAACATAGGAACGATGTCCATCTTCAAAGTACCTGCACGCAATGCACGCAAGATTTCTTCTTCAGTGATAGTAGAAGGATCATCAAAGAATTTCTCCATCAAAGTATCATCGAAATCTGCTACTTTTTCAAGCAGTTTTTCTCTCCATTCATTAGCTTCGTCAACCAAGTTTGCCGGGATTTCTTCTACACTGTAGTCTGCTCCCATAGTCTCATCATGCCATAAGATGGCTTTCATCTTAATCAGGTCAACAACACCTTTGAAGCTTTCTTCCGCACCGATAGGAATTACAACAGGACAAGGATTTGCACCGAGCACAGTTTTCATCTGACGAACAACTTCAAAAAAGTCAGCACCAGAACGGTCCATTTTGTTAACATAACCGATACGAGGCACATTGTATTTATCAGCCTGACGCCACACTGTTTCCGACTGAGGTTCTACACCACCGACAGCACAATAAGCAGCAACAGCTCCATCCAAAACGCGTAATGAACGTTCTACTTCAGCAGTAAAGTCAACGTGTCCCGGAGTATCAATCAAGTTAATCTTATAAGTATTGCCTGCATATTTCCAACGAGTTGTTGTCGCTGCAGAGGTAATAGTAATACCACGTTCCTGCTCCTGAGCCATCCAGTCCATTGTAGCTGCACCATCATGAACCTCACCAATTTTGTGGGTCAGACCGGTGTAGAACAAAATGCGTTCCGAAGTGGTTGTCTTACCGGCATCGATATGAGCCATAATACCGATATTGCGGGTCAAATGCAAATCATTTTTAGCCATTTTCGTCCTTTACTTATTTAATTATTACTTGATTAGAATCTGAAGTGAGCGAATGCACGGTTAGCTTCTGCCATACGATGCATATCTTCTTTACGCTTGAAGGCACCACCCTGTTCGTTGAATGCGTCGATGATTTCAGCAGCCAATTTATCTGCCATTGACTTACCACCACGTTTACGAGCGAAAAGGATCAAGTTTTTCATTGAGATTGATTCCTTGCGTTCAGGACGGATTTCAGTAGGAACCTGGAATGTAGCACCACCCACACGGCGAGACTTAACTTCCAGCTGAGGAGTTACGTTATCCAAAGCCTTCTTCCAAATTTCCAAAGCTGACTTTTCTTCGTTAGGAAGTTTTGTTTTTACTGTTTCCAATGCAGCATAGAAGATTTCGTAAGAGGTATTCTTCTTTCCATCATACATCAGATGGTTTACGAATTTAGAAACCTTCTGGTCATTAAATACCGGATCCGGAAGGATCACACGTTTTTTTGGTTTTGCTTTTCTCATTTTTCTTAAAAAAATAATGTTTTTTGTTTGGGGCTGCGACTCTTGTTTACTTCAACGCTTCCACCGAAGCATTTACTCAACCTTTATAGCTTATTCCAACAAACCAAAAACTTAAATTAAAATACTTTTTTTCTTTTCGGAATTTCAGCTAGGCTTCAAATTACTTTTTACCTTTACCTTTTGCAGGAGCTGCTGCTTGTCCGGCTTTCGGGCGTTTAGCACCGTATTTAGAACGTCTTTGTGTACGACCAGCCACACCCGCTGTATCCAAAGTACCACGAACAATGTGATAACGTACACCCGGAAGGTCTTTCACACGACCACCACGAACCAATACGATTGAGTGTTCCTGCAAGTTGTGTCCTTCTCCCGGAATATAAGAGTTCACTTCCTTAGAGTTTGTCAGACGTACACGAGCAACCTTACGCATTGCTGAATTCGGTTTTTTCGGAGTAGTAGTATACACACGAACACAAACACCACGTCTTTGAGGACATGAATCCAGTGCCGGAGACTTACTTTTCTCAACCAAAACCTCTCTTCCTTTTCTTACTAGCTGTTGAATAGTAGGCATTTTGTTTGATTTTTAATTGTTATATATTGTTTATTAATTTACTATTTTAATCCAAAACTATACATTTTGGGCTGCAAAGTTACGAATAACATTTTAATAAACAATACTTTTAAGCAATAAAAATAGCCTGTCTCCAAAAAAAATCTTTTGAAAAACAGGCTAATATGCCATTTCCACGACAAAGCTATAACTTATGCCTCTCCTTTAAAGCCACTCATAGGAGGAATAAAAGTCTTGCCATCAGGACCGCCATTGGCACCATTCATTTCTTCAGGCATACGGATCGGTCCAAAGTTGCGCTCATACTTTGCCACATTTTCTTGTAAAGCATACATCAGACGCTTAGCGTGTTCAGGAGTCAATACAATACGAGATTGAACTCCTGCTTTCGGCAACCCAGGCATTACACGTACAAAATCTACTATGAATTCTGAACTAGAATGGGTAATTATGGCAAGATTGGCATATGTGCCTTGTGCTACTTCTTCTTTCAACTCTATTTGAAGCTGATTGTTGTTTTTTTCGTTTTCCATGATTATTTTCTTCTATAATTAAAGGTAAATATTATCTGCTTATTATTAGCAGGCGAACAAAAATAAGGAAAAGGAACCAATCAAGCAACAATAGACGCACTAAATATCATTTTTTTCTATACAGAGAGGAATATAAGGAATGGTAAACCAAAAGCAAGATCCTTTTCCTTCTTCTGATTCTACCCCGATACATCCCCCCATTTTTTCCACAATAGTACGACAAATTGCAAGCCCCAGCCCTGTTCCCGGTTTAGCTGAATCAAGTCTCACAAATCGTTCAAACACTTTCTGCTTTTGGGATTCAGGAAAACCACATCCGGTATCAGCCACATAAAAATAAAGCATTTTTCCATGAATTTCATAACCTAAACGAATACTGCCTTTGGTAGTAAACTTAATAGCATTTGTCAATAGATTAATAAGTACTTGAGAAAGCCGTTTTTTTTCCGCCACGACAAAACAAGGAGCAGAAAGTGTTACACAATTCAAAATAACCTCCTCGGCAACAATTCGTGTACGCATTGCGCTTGCCAATTCTTCCAATAATATATTCAGCTCCATTTCTTCCTCTGCAAAAGTCAATGTTCCCGACTCTATTTTTGACAGATCTAAAATATCATTAATAAGCTGAAGCAGCAAAGAACAATTATTTTCCAGAACTTCTGCATACATTCGCTTTTCTTCTTCGGTAGCAGCAGTAACAATCAAATTCGAAAACCCCATAATAACATTAAGCGGCGTTCGTATCTCGTGGCTCATATTGGCTAGAAACACTGATTTATTTTGATTAGCAGCTTCGGCTTGAGCCTGAGCGGCTCTAGCTTTCCTCAACTCGACTTGCAATTGATGGTTGAGTTCTTCCAATTCTTCTATTGTTTTCATAGCAGCCCAATGTACCCCTTCCCTGCTCCCTGAGGATGGCATAAATATATAAAAAAGCGTGGGAACTGTTTTAATGTCTTATCTGTGTTAGAGGTATCCCCATACCCACGGAACAAATAAAAACAACAGTCCCACGCCGTTATGCATATTTCCTTTTAGAAGGAAGTATAAACACACGACGTGAGCGTTCTGTTGTATCCACTTTGTTCCGCTTCGAAAATTGGGGATTTTCTAACACAAAGTAATATCAAAAACGCTCTATTTACATTAATATATCAAACACGAACTCTCTTTGTCGCTTTGAATGACTACAAATATAGATATATTATTCTGAAAAAGGGACTATTATTATCAAACTTTTAGAAAAACAATGATAGCCTGTTGAGAAATGGCTGAAATCTTTTTATCACAAAATATGATTTACGAATGATTCGGAATATCATTTCTATTTAGTGAAGACCGGCTTGCCAATGCCGTATGATTTCGCTTGACTTCCTTTGTGCAGTTGACTTATTGCTACTATCGCATAGAAGGCTTGTTGGTGTTAACTTACCATTAAGGGAAATTACGCAAACATATAAATGTGGAAAAGAAATCAGCTACAAAAGTCCGTGGCTAGTATCGGAGCAATGCCGGCACTCGACTTTTCCTATACGTGGTTTGTCATACAATGACAAATCCACAAAACCAACTGTATTTTTCATCCACAAGCGGAAATATGTTTCCTCCTTTCATTAACTGCCAAAACGTCCTGTTAATGGGAGTTCCGGTGGTGAATGAACATGCCGTGTTGTATTTTCAGCCTCCTTTCATTTTAAAACATCTTTCGGTGAAAAAAATGCTGAAGGCAGATTTGAAAACGGCTTGGGAAGTGTGACTGAAATGGGAGTGAAGGGATACCCTTTCATTATTAGCCGGCGGTTGTCCGCACGTTTTGATTAAAATGTAAGGATGAACGGAAAAAAAGGAATGACCAATTTGATGAAAGGTAATCTCATCTGCCCTTACATAAAAAACATACCGGGCTTTTTTTAAAAGGTGGTGAAGTTTGTAAGAAACTTCCCGATCTTTTTAAAAGACATCAAGGTCTTTTTGACACATACAGTGGCACAAGCCTGTACCTATATATGTGTAAGCCCACACGTATATATGCATCGGGCTACACGGACGTACGCATAAGCCTACACATATATATGTCATTGTGTCAGATTCCGTCATATCCTGTACCGGAATTTGATTTGTTTGCCTCCTCTTCTAGACAAACGCTTTTTTATGTTGTATATTTGTAATTCGCCCAATCTCAAAAAGTGCCTCATGAATGTATTCATCACTCTCAAAACAATCTTCCCCGGAAGCATATTGAAAGAAAGCCGGGAAGATATCTTCGAAAAACATTGAAGAGGCAGTAGAATCAGAATCCTCGAAAGATGCTGTCAAGAAGACGACGCCATGCTCCCTGATACAGGAAGTAACCGCTTTTCTCACCTCCCGCTGCCGCTTCCGGCTCAATGTGCTGACCGAGGTAGCGAGTGTGAATACTGGTTCCTTTCATCCTGATTGAGACAAGAGCATACTTGCGTCACTCCATTTTTCCGCTATGTAATGGTAGGGAAAAGTGATGAAGTCAGGAGGATATACCCATGCCGGGTGAACAATAAAAAGGTCGGTCTCCCATTAGGAAAACCGACCTTCTATTTAAAGTCTTAATGAATCGTATTATTCTACTTCACTATAGTCAAGTACATTTTTGCGATTTGCCAAGATGCGATCGTATTCTTCTTTCGAACCAACAACAATCTTTTCAAATTCACGCTGTCCGGTACCGGCAGGGATCAAGTGACCGCAAATCACATTTTCCTTCATACCTTCCAATCTATCTACTTTACCATTAATAGCAGCTTCATTCAGAACCTTGGTTGTTTCCTGGAATGATGCAGCAGACATGAAGCTTGAAGTTCCCAAAGCAGCGCGAGTAATACCTTGCAGAATCTGAGTAGATGTTGCAGGAATAGCATCACGCACTTCAACGGGTTTCAAGTCACGACGCTTCAACATACTGTTCTCATCACGCAACTTACGGGCTGTTACAATCTGACCCGGTTGCAAGTTCTGAGAATCTCCGGCATCAACAACCACCTTCTTACCCCAAATACGGTCATTTTCTTCCATGAAGTCTTGCTTATCTACCACTTGCTGTTCCAAGAAGCGGGTATCACCCGGTTCATCAATTTCAACTTTACGCATCATTTGACGAACGATAATCTCAAAGTGCTTATCATTAATCTTCACACCTTGCAGACGGTAAACATCCTGTACCTCGTTTACGATATATTCCTGTACAGCCGTAGGACCTTTAATGGCCAAGATGTCGGCAGGAGTAATCGCACCATCAGACAGCGGAGTTCCGGCGCGTACATAGTCGTTCTCCTGAACAAGAATCTGCTTAGAAAGATTAACCAAGTACTTCTTCACTTCACCGGTCTTAGATGTTACAATGATCTCACGGTTACCACGTTTAATCTTACCCATGGTAACTTCACCATCGATTTCAGAAACCACAGCAGGGTTGGACGGGTTACGTGCCTCAAACAATTCTGTAACACGAGGCAAACCACCGGTGATATCACCAGCTTTACCAACAGCGCGCGGAATCTTCACAAGGATGTCACCGGCCTTTACCGATTGATTGTTTTCAATAACAACGTGTCCACCCACAGGGAAGTTATAAGTACGTATCAAGTTACCATCTTCTGTCGTAATATGAGCAGAAGGAACTTTTGTCTTATCCTTAGATTCGATAATGATGATTTCACGCAAACCGGTAGCTTCATCCGATTCTACCTTATAAGTTACGTTCTCAACCATACTCTCGAACTCAATCTTACCGGTTGCTTCAGTAATAATAACAGCGTTGAACGGGTCCCATTTAGCAATCAGTTTACCCTTCTCAACCACATCACCGTCAGCAGCATACAATTTAGAACCGTAAGGAACATTATGAGTTGATAAAATAATACCGGTATTTACATCAATAAAGCGAACCTCGGCCAAACGACCTACTACCACTTTCACAGCTTCACCGGTAGTTTCATCTACTGTATCAACAGTACGAAGTTCCTCAAATTCCAGACGAGCATTGTTTTTGGCAACAATACTTGCATTGGCAGCCATGTTACCGGCAATACCACCGGCATGGAAAGTACGCAACGTCAACTGAGTACCCGGCTCACCGATAGACTGTGCAGCAATGACACCGACAGCTTCTCCCTTTTGAACCATACGGCTGGAAGCAAGGTTACGTCCGTAACACTTGGCACATACGCCTTTCTTCGATTCGCAAGTCAATACAGAACGGATTTCTACACTTTCAATCGGAGAATCTTCAATTTCCTGTGCGATATCCTCAGTAATTTCTTCACCTCCGGCAACAATCAACTTACCGGTGGTAGGATGAATAATATCATGTACTGAAACACGTCCGAGGATACGTTCATACAGAGTGGCAATAACTTCATCGTTATTTTTCAAAGCAGTACAAACCAAACCGCGCAGTGTTCCACAGTCTTCTTCATTAATAATCACATCATGCGATACGTCTACAAGACGACGAGTCAAGTATCCGGCATCGGCAGTCTTCAAAGCAGTATCCGCCAAACCTTTACGAGCACCGTGGGTAGAGATAAAGTACTCCAATACCGACAAACCTTCCTTAAAGTTTGAAAGAATCGGGTTTTCAATAATCTGAGCACCTTCAGCACCGGCCTTTTGCGGCTTAGCCATCAAACCACGCATACCTGACAACTGACGAATCTGTTCCTTAGAACCACGAGCACCGGAATCAAGCATCATAAATACTGAGTTGAAACCTTGGTCATCATTTTTAATAGTCTTATAAAGGATGTCAGACAAATCGCTGTTGACATGAGTCCATGTATCAATAACCTGGTTGTAACGTTCATTATCAGTGATGAAACCCATATTATAGTTCATCATGATTTGCTCAACTTCTTCGTTACCGCGTTTTACCAGTTCTTCTTTTTCCTTCGGAATAATAATATCACCCAAGTTGAATGACAAACCACCCTTGAACGCCATGTGGTAACCTAAGTTCTTAATACCGTCCAAGAATTCACAAGCACGAGCAACACCCACAGCCTTAATAACATCACTAATGATGTCGCGCAAAGACTTTTTAGAAATAATGGTATTCAGATAACCTACTTCAGCCGGAACGATTTCATTTACAATCACACGACCTACAGAAGTTTCTTTCATCATCACATCTACAATGTTGCCATCCTTATCCAGGTCTTTTACAACAACATTGATGATAGCATGAATATCTACCTTTCCTTCATTATAAGCAATCAAAGCTTCTTCCGGTCCATAGAATGTCAGTCCCTCACCCTTCGCACCTTTTCTCAGTTTTGTAATATAATACAAACCAAGTACCATATCCTGTGCGGGTACAGTAATAGGTGCGCCGTTAGCCGGATTCAAAATATTATGTGCCTGAAGCATCAACATCTGAGCTTCCAATATAGCCTCATTACTCAAAGGCAAGTGAACAGCCATTTGGTCACCGTCAAAGTCGGCATTGAACGCAGTACATGCCAATGGGTGTAATTGGATAGCCTTACCTTCAATCATATGGGGTTGGAATGCCTGAATACCCAAACGGTGCAATGTCGGCGCACGGTTGAGTAATACCGGATGTCCTTTCATGACATGCTCCAAGATATCCCAAATAACAGGTTCTTTGCGGTCTACTATCTTCTTGGCAGACTTAACAGTCTTCACGATACCGCGTTCTATCAATTTACGGATAATAAACGGCTTGTAAAGTTCGGCAGCCATCAATTTAGGAATACCGCATTCTCCCATTTTCAGTTCAGGACCAACGACAATTACCGAACGGGCTGAGTAGTCAACACGCTTACCCAACAGGTTCTGACGGAAACGTCCTTGCTTACCTTTCAAACTATCAGACAGTGATTTCAACGGACGGTTTGCATCTGTTTTTACAGCACTTGACTTACGTGAGTTATCGAACAATGAATCGACAGCTTCCTGCAACATACGTTTTTCGTTGCGTAAGATTACTTCAGGAGCCTTGATTTCAATCAGTCTCTTCAGACGGTTGTTACGAATAATCACACGACGATACAAATCATTCAAGTCAGAAGTTGCAAAACGACCACCATCCAACGGAACCAACGGACGAAGTTCGGGCGGAATCACCGGAACAATACGTACAATCATCCATTCAGGTTTATTGCGTCCGCGAGATGCACGGAACGATTCAACGACCTGCAAGCGTTTCAATGCTTCATTCTTGCGCTGTTGTGAAGAGTCGTTGCTTGCCTTATGACGCAATTCATAAGAAAGTGCATCCAAGTCAAGTTTAGCCAACAAATCATAGATGGCTTCAGCTCCCATCTTAGCAATAAACTTGTTAGGGTCTGTATCTTCCAGATACTGATTTTCTCTCGGAAGTTTTTCCAGCAAATCCAGATATTCCTCTTCCGAAAGCAAATCATATTCATTTACGCCTTCTTCAGCGGCAGCACCCGGCTGAATTACGACATAACGTTCATAGTAAATAATAGAATCAAGTTTCTTGGTAGGCAATCCCAACAAGTAACCGATTTTGTTCGGCAATGAACGGAAATACCAAATGTGTGCCACAGGCACTACCAGCTGGATATGCCCCATACGTTCACGACGAACTTTCTTTTCTGTCACTTCAACACCGCAACGGTCACAAACGATTCCTTTATAACGAATACGTTTGTACTTACCGCAATGACATTCATAGTCTTTTACCGGACCGAAGATGCGTTCGCAGAACAAACCGTCACGTTCGGGTTTGTAGGTACGGTAGTTGATAGTTTCGGGCTTCAACACCTCACCACTCGAATTCTCAAGGATTTCTTCAGGTGAAGCCAAACCAATTGAGATTTTCGAGAAATTACTCTTTATCTTCGTTTCTTTTCTAAAAGCCATACTTTCTTGTTTATATTGTAAAGAGTTATATTTTTATTATTCAAGGTTGATACTCAATCCCAATCCTCTCAATTCATGTAACAATACATTCAGAGATTCAGGAATGCCCGGAGTAGGCATCGGTTCACCTTTTACAATAGCCTCGTAAGCCTTAGAACGTCCAACAACGTCATCAGACTTAATAGTCAGGATTTCCTGCAAGATATGCGCTGCGCCGAATGCTTCGAGCGCCCAAACTTCCATTTCTCCGAAACGCTGACCACCGAACTGAGCCTTACCACCAAGCGGTTGCTGAGTAATAAGAGAGTACGGACCGATAGAACGTGCGTGCATCTTGTCTTCAACCATGTGGCCTAACTTCAACATATAGGTCACACCTACCGTTGCCGGTTGGTCAAAGCGTTCACCGGTACCACCATCACAAAGATACGTCTTACAGTAACGAGGCAATCCGGCTTTATCCGTCCATTCATTTAAGTCATCCATAGATGCACCATCGAAAATAGGAGTAGCAAATTTCACGCCCAATTCTTTTCCGGCACGACCTAATACAGCTTCAAAAATCTGACCGATGTTCATACGAGAAGGCACACCCAACGGATTCAATACGATATCTACCGGAGTACCATCAGCCAAGAACGGCATATCCTCCTGACGGACAACACGAGATACAATACCCTTATTACCGTGACGACCTGCCATCTTATCACCCACACCAATCTTACGTTTCTTAGCAATATAAACTTTAGCCATCTGAATAATACCTGAAGGCAATTCATCACCTATTGTGATTGCAAACTTCTTACGTTTCAGTTCGGCGTCCAGTTCTTTATACTTCTTCAGGTAGTTCATTACCAAGTCACGAATCATATCGTTCTTGTGAGCATCCGCTGTCCACTTGCTCAACTGAATCACTGTATAATCCAATGACTCAAGGTCGCGTTTTGTAAACTTAGCGCCCTTAGCGATAACTTCGGTTCCCAAGTAATCTTTTACACCCTGAGAGACTTTACCATTAGTTAATACCAACAATTTATCAATTAAGATATCCTTCAGCTTAGCTGCCTTTTCTTCAAATTCATCATTCAGTTTCGGCAAAATAGCTTTGTCGGCATTCTTTTCACTTCTGGTTTTCACAACGCGAGAGAACAACTTCTTGTCAATAACGACACCACGCAATGAAGGAGAAGCTTTCAATGAAGCATCCTTTACATCACCGGCTTTGTCACCAAAGATAGCGCGAAGCAATTTTTCTTCAGGAGAAGGATCTGATTCACCTTTCGGAGTAATCTTACCAATCAAAATATCACCCGGTTCAATACGAGCACCGACACGTACAATACCGTTCTCATCCAAATCCTTAGTTGCTTCTTCACTCACGTTAGGAATATCAGAAGTCAATTCTTCCATACCGCGCTTCGTTTCGCGCACTTCCAATATATATTCATCCACGTGTACAGAAGTCAATAAGTCTTCACGTACAACGCGTTCATTCAATACAATAGCATCCTCATAGTTATATCCTTTCCAAGGCATATAAGCAACCAACAGGTTCTTACCCAATGCCAATTCACCACCTTGTGTTGAATAACCTTCCGTCAGAATATCACCTTTCTTTACACGCTGACCCTTATCACAAATAGGACGAAGGTCAATAGTCATGCTTTGGTTAGTCTTACGGAATTTAGGAATTCTATATTCTTTCAAAGCAGGTTCGAAGCTGACAAATTCCTCATCTTCCGTTCTGTCATACAAAATCCGGATAGTGGTTGCATCTACATATTCAATCACACCGTCACCTTCAGCAGCAATCTGAGTACGAGAATCTTCAACCAATTGCTTTTCGATACCTGTACCTACAATAGGAGCCTCTGTACGCAACAAAGGAACTGCCTGGCGCATCATGTTAGAACCCATCAATGCACGGTTAGCATCATCATGTTCCAAGAACGGAATCAAAGATGCCGCAATAGAAGCAATCTGTTGAGGAGATACATCCATCAACTCTACCTGATCAGGAGTAACAACCGGATAATCGGCATCGCGACGAGCCTTAACCTTGTCACGAACAAACTTACCTTCATCATCCAAAGGTGCATTACCCTGAGCAATAATCTTATCTTCTTCTTCTTCTGCAGTCAAGTATTCAATTCCTTCATCAGAAATATCCACCTTACTATCAGCTACCTTACGATAAGGAGTAGAAATGAAACCAAGTTCATTAATTTTAGCATAAACGCACAAAGAAGAAATCAAACCGATATTAGGACCTTCAGGGGTTTCAATCGGACACAAACGACCATAGTGAGTATAGTGTACGTCACGCACCTCGAAACCGGCACGTTCACGCGACAAACCACCGGGACCTAACGCAGACAAACGACGTTTGTGAGTAATTTCAGCCAACGGATTGGTCTGGTCCATGAATTGTGACAATGCATTTGTACCGAAGAATGAATTGATAACAGAAGAAATAGTCTTCGCATTAATCAAATCAATCGGAGTAAATACTTCATTGTCACGTACATTCATACGTTCACGAATAGTACGAGACATACGAGCCAATCCGATAGCAAACTGATTGGACAACTGTTCTCCCACTGTACGCACACGACGATTACTCAAGTGGTCAATATCATCAACATCAGCCTTAGAGTTAATCAGCTCAATCAGATACTTGATGATCTCGATAATATCTTGTTTTGTCAATACCTTCACATCCATATCCGTAGTCAGCCCCAACTTCTTGTTGATTCTGTAACGGCCTACTTCGCCAAGGTCATATCTTTTTTCAGAGAAGAACAGGTTATTGATAACCTCACGAGCACTGGCATCATCAGCAGGATCTGCATTACGCAACTGACGATAGATATAAAGCACAGCCTCTTTTTCTGAGTTACTCGGGTCTTTCTGAAGCGTATTAAATATAATAGAATAATCTGATGAATTAGCTTCTTCCTTATGAACAAGGATATTCTGAACGCCTGAGTCGATAATTTCATCTACATGCTCTGCTTCAAGCACAGTTTCACGGTCAATGATAACCTCATTACGTTCAATAGAAACAACTTCACCGGTGTCTTCATCTACAAAATCCTCTGTCCATGTCTTTAAGACACGCGCAGCAAGTTTTCTTCCTACAACCTTCTTTAAGTTGGCCTTATTGACTTTAACTTCTTCAGCCAAATTAAATATTTCGAGAATATCTTTATCATTTTCAAAGCCGACAGCTCTCAACAGAGTAGTAACAGGCAATTTTTTCTTACGGTCGATATAAGCATACATCACATTGTTAATGTCTGTAGCGAATTCAATCCATGAGCCCTTGAATGGGATAATACGTGCGGAATATAGTTTTGTACCGTTAGCATGTACACTCTGTCCAAAGAATACACCCGGAGAACGATGCAGCTGAGAAACAACAACACGTTCAGCACCGTTAATCACGAAGGTTCCCTTCGGCGTCATATAAGGAATAGGACCCAAATAAACATCTTGAATAACAGTATCAAAATCCTCATGATCGGGATCTGTACAATAAAGCTTCAATTTAGCTTTCAAAGGTACACTATAAGTGAGCCCACGCTCTAGACAATCATCTATTGTATAGTGAGGGGGATCAATGTAGTAGTCCAAAAACTCAAGGACAAAGTTGTTACGTGTATCAGCGATAGGGAAGTTTTCAGCAAATACTTTATACAGCCCGTCGTTCTTTCGTTTTTCGGGTGGGGTATCCAGTTGTAAAAAGTCTTGGAATGACTTCAATTGCACTTCCAGGAAATCCGGATACTTCATCGGATTCTTGATGGAAGCAAAATTTACTCTTTTGTTTTCTGTATTTGAAGACATCTGATAATTTATTTGTAGAACTTAATAATAATATAGACACAAAAAGGTTAAGAATCCTCGTCTAGAGGATTCCTAACCGAATTACCTGATAATCAGGCTTAATATTATTTAAGCTCAACTTCAGCTCCAGCTTCTTCCAAAGTTTTCTTCAGTGATTCAGCTTCGTCTTTAGCCAAGCCTTCTTTTACTGTGCTAGGA
>QWCK01003146.1_pt1 | contig 18651 bp, 20 predicted proteins | sample 1972571 | NCBI WGS metagenome assembly QWCK01 (sample SAMN09866710, study PRJNA288562) | Human gut metagenome isolate term2_stool, whole genome shotgun sequencing... | isolation source: gut | host: Homo sapiens | place: USA: California
TCATCATAAACACCAGATTTTCCATCTTTTGATGTTGACCAATTTACGAAGTATTTATTAGCATCATAAATTGTAGGATCTTCTGGCAGTTTATAAGAATCAGCATCACTGATGGTGTCAGTCATATAAACTCTATCATTTTTATCGCCAACTATATAGTAGGTTATTACTACTTGTTTTTTGAAAACTGGGTAAACTTTAATTGTCTTCTTCTCATTACCTGTGATACTAATTGGAGTATCAAATTTGATATCATTTCCATCTTCATCCTGCCATTTCTCCAAAACATTGCTGCTGTCTTTGAAGACATGGCCTGGATCAGATAATTTTCCTTGATCTGTAATTACCTGTTTTTGTATTTCTTTGACTAAATTTGGGTTTTTGTCAGCTTCTTCTTTTGTATTATCATAGAAATGGTATTCATTGATACCTTGCTTTTGAAATTTTATATTAGCAAAAGCTTGATGACCGTTGGCTAATATAATAAAAGCAACTGCAAGTAATACAGAAAAGAATACATGTTTCAGATGTTTATACTTCCCTTTCATAATTCCTCCTTTTCTAAATCTAGACAAATCTAAATCTTTACTAAAAAATTTGAAATTTGAATCCAGATTCTCTTGCTTTTAGTTGAAAATTAACTTGAAACGATTTACTTATACTAATAAACAAGAAAAGCTAACCCTAGATAAACTCATCACTTTTAAAGGACTATTTTTACAGAATTATTAACTTATAAAAAAATCCCTTCAACCTTGTTTATTAACTTAATTATACCATATTTAAACATTTTACTGAAGGTTTATTTTACCTTATAAAAATAGCAGGCTTTATTGCCTACTATTTTAAATTTAGTTAAATTTTTTCTGGTTCGTCGTAGTCTATACCGAAGGTTTCTACTGTGACCTTTTCTATTTTTTGGTCTTTTTTTGGTTTGTCAGACCTGTTTGTTTTTGTTTCTGCTATCTTATCGATTATTTCTATTCCTTCTATTACCTTGCCGAATCCAGCGTATTCGCCGTCTAGGTGTGGGCTGTCTTTGTGCATTATGAAAAATTGGCTACCGGCTGAGTCTGGCATGAAACTTCTTGCCATGGATAGGACTCCCCTGTCGTGTTTTAGGTTGTTATCAAAGCCATTTTGTTTAAATTCACCTTTTATTGAATATCCTGGGCCACCCATGCCTGTACCTTCTGGGTCTCCTCCTTGGATCATGAAGTTTTTTATTACCCTATGAAATATTAGCCCGTCATAAAAGCCCTTATTTATTAGAGAAATAAAGTTATTTACAGTGTTTGGAGCCACATCTGGGTAGAGCTCTGCCTTTATTTTATCTCCGTTTTCCATCATGAAAGTTACTATTGGGTTTGTGTCTGTCATACTTCCTCCTTAGTTTTTAAAAGAATGAACTGGGGCTGGGATAAATCCTCCCCTTTCTATCATGATACTCGAATCTGATTCGCCTACATCTATTATTGGTGCATAGCCTAATAGACCACCAAACTCTACAGAGTCCCCAACGTCTTTGCCTTCTACCGGGATAATCCTTACTGCTGTTGTCTTGTTATTTATAACTCCGAGGGCAGCTTCATCTGCTATCATAGCGGAAATACTTGCCGAGCTTGTCTTTCCTGGTATGGCTATCATATCAAGCCCTACTGAACACACGCAGGTCATGGCCTCTAGCTTATCAAAGCTTATCCAGCCTTTGCCAGCAGCTTCTATCATTGCCTCATCTTCGCTTACTGGGATAAAAGCACCTGAAAGACCCCCAACTCTAGAGCTTGCCATGATTCCACCTTTTTTAACTGCGTCATTTAACATGGCAAGGGCTGCGATTGTGCCGTGACCTCCTACCTTGTCTATACCTATTTCTTGTAAAATCCTACCAACAGAATCGCCTATGGCTGGTGTTGGTGCTAGAGAAAGGTCGACTATTCCAAAGTTTTTGTCGAGTTTGTTGCAAACTTCTCTGCAAACAAGCTCACCCATTCTTGTTATCTTGAAGGCTGTTTTCTTGATTATTTCGTAAATTTCGTTAATTTTTAAATTTTCCTTACCGGAAATAGCAGCTTTAACTACGCCTGGTCCTGAAATACCAACGCTTATTACTGTGTCTGCCTCTCCTACTCCGTGGAAGGCACCTGCCATGAAGGGATTGTCCTGGACGGCATTGGCAAAGACAACTAGCTTTGCACACCCAAAGGCATTTTCTGTAATGTGAGCCAAACTTTTTATAGTTTTTCCACAAAGGTCTGCTGCATCCATATTTATCCCAGCCTTAGTTGAGCCAATATTTATAGAAGCACAAACAAGGTCAGTTTCAGCGAGAGCCCTAGGAATGGATTTAATCAAAATCTCATCTGCTGGGGTCATCCCCTTTTCAACTAGTGCAGAAAATCCACCTATAAAATCAATTCCAATGTCCTTGGCAGCCCTATCGAGGGTCCTTGCAAAAGGAGTGTAATCATCAAGGTCTGTCGCCGCTGCGATTAAAGAAATCGGTGTGACTGATATCCTATTATTTACTATTGGCACACCGTATATTTTAGAAATTTCCTTAGAAACTTTTAGAAAATCCTTACTCTCCCTTATGAGCTTGTCGTAAATTTTTTGACAGGCTTTTTCATAGTCAGGATCTATACAGTCTAAGAGACTTATCCCCATGGTGAGGGTCCTAATGTCAAGATTTTCCTCATCTAGCATTTTTATAGTATCAAGTATATTTTCCCTATCCATATTATATCCTATGCATCACATCAAAAACTTCTTCGTTTTGAATCCTAATTTCAAGTTTAGTTTCTTCAGACAAGGCGTCAAAGCTTGCTGTAACTTCGTTAAATTCAGCATTTGCCTTGGTCATATCAATATTTATCATAGCCACAAATTTATCTTCCATAATAGTCTGGCTCATGTCCAAAATATTTATATTGTATTTATATAAAACTTCTGCCACTTGATAAATTATTCCTGGTCTATCTTTTCCTATAATTGTAAGTATTGCTTTCATAAAATCCTCCAGAATTATTGTACCACTGATTTATTATATTATTAGGTTAAAGAAATAATTTTAATAAAGTTTACCTAGGATGTAAAAATTTGCCAATCTTTTTCACGTTTTCCCCAAACGAAAAACCCCTCCATCCAGATTCCGGATTTTGGGGTTTGAATTTTTATAAGATATTTTATTAATACCAACCATTTCTTTGCCAGAAAGCTTGGGCATTTTCCCATGAGCCGTATCTTTGAGCTACATAGTTATCTGCTGCAGCTTCTTGTTGGGCTGGGCTTGCACCGTAAGGAACAAGTGATGGGTTTAATTGATATCTACCATAGTATCCACCGTTTGGATTGTAGGCTGTGTATGATCCGCCTGATTCTCTTTGAGCTATCCATTCCTTAGCCCAGTTTGATGTACCTTGGTAAGATTGGTTTGTATTTTGTGCTGGTTGTTGTTGTCTTTGAGCAGGTTGTGCTGGTTGTGCTTTTTGTGCTGGTGCTTGTTTAGCTTGTGTATTATTAGCTTTAGCTTGTTTTTCGTTTCTCTCTCTAAAAGTCTTTAGTAGGTTGTTGTAGACATAACCTTCTTTGCCGTTAACTTCTACCTTGATGAAGCCATTTTCAGCTATTTCAATCGCTTTAGCTTCTGTGCCTTTTTCTAATACTTCGATTACTTCTGAATCTAGATTTGGCTCTTTTCTGAAGTTTGTAGCAGAAACTACTTCAGTTTCTTCTAGAAGGTGAAAAAGTTCAGCTGATACATAAGCATCTCTTCCTTCAAAGTCAATTAAAAACCAACCGTCTTTTTTGTCTTTGATTTCGTATTCTTTATCTCCATCATCAATAAGACCAATTATGTTATCACCAAGCTTAGCTTCGCTTCTTACATTTACTCCGTATGCTAGGTCTTTATTGATTACTGCGCTTGCCGCTTCTGCTTTTAGTGAACCGAAAGCAAATACCGAAGGTATTACTAGGGCTGCTGCTAGGGCATATTTTCTTAAAAATTTCATTTTTTCTCCTTATATCTATATAAACTAATTATTTTTAAATTTTTGCTTCAATCTGTAATAATAGTTACAAATTGATAACAACTTCTTATCACGGTTTATAGTATATATTTAAATTGTGTGTAAATTATGTAGATTTTCTAAATTCTTACAAATTGTTTACAACTTGTATCAAAGTATTGATTACAAGCCTTTTCCTGTCGTATGAAACCTAGGTTATTTGCTAAATTTACTTGATATTTATTTATCAAAATCAGATTATACGTAAAATTTTACATCTTTCCTAGTATTTTTTTGTTACAATTTATCTCCATTTTGTAACTAATTATAAAGGGAAATCTAGTTTTAAATCGATAAGTGCTTGATATTATCCAATAAAAAGTCCTATAAATACAGATATATTTGCCCATATTTTTCATATGTAGTAAAATTTATTTAGATATATATAGAAAGAGAGATCCTATGAAGACTGTTTACATCTTATGCGGAGGACCCTCAAGCGAGCATGATATCGCTTTAAGAAGCGCCCTTAACATAGTTAAAAACCTAAATAAAGAAAAATACCAACAAAAAATCGTATATATAGATAAGGAAGGAAAGTTTTCTGAAAGCTTTACGGACTATGATCCAGCAGATGAATTTTCCCTTGTAAAGACAATAGAGAAATCTAAGCAGGAGTCAATTGCAGACTTCCTCTTAGAGACTGCTAAAGAAAATCTAAAAGAGACAATTATCCTACCAGTTGTCCACGGCACCTATGGAGAAGATGGCACCATCCAGGGATTTCTAGACGCAGTAGGTCTTAGATATATAGGAAATGGTCTACTTTCATCTGCCATTTGTATGGATAAGGTCACAAGTAATGACATTTTTGAAAAATCAAAGCTTAGACAAGCCAAATACAAATATTGTTTCAAGGAAGACTTTGACGATGACTTTATCGATGCTTGTATAGAAGTTATCGGTCTACCTCTAATAGTTAAACCTTCTGCCAACGGTTCTTCTGTTGGCGTTTCAAGGGTAGATACAAAAGAGGATTTTAAAAAAGCTGGTTTCGAAGCCCTCAAATACGACAGAAAATTATTAGTTGAAGAATTAATTGAAGGACAGGAAATAGAGCTTGCCGTCCTTGGAGATTCTGATAATATTGATGTTTCAGACCCTGCAGCCTATATTACTGACCATATATTTTTGGACTGGGATGCCAAATACTTCTCAAAATCAACCAGAGAAGAGCTTCCTTACAAAATGGATCCTGATGATAGAGAAAAGGCAAAAGACTTTGCCAGAGCCTGTTATAAGGCAGCAGGATGTGAAGGTTTTGCGAGAGTGGATATATTTTATGGAAAGGATAAGAACTTTTATATAAATGAAATTAACACCTTCCCAGGCTTTACCCCATCTTCGTTTTTTGCGAGAATGGCTATGAACTTATATGATGTTGACTTTTCAACTATCCTTGACAAATTGATTGAGGATGGTTTTAGGAGATGTAAGAATGATTGAAAAAACACTTGGCGAAATCGCCCACATGATTGGTGGAGAAATCTCTGACGAGAATTTTACCGATACAAAAATAAAAGGCATATCAACAGATTCAAGGACAATAGATCCCGGAGAATTATATATTCCCCTAGTTGGAGAAGTTTTTGATGGTAGGATTTTTATCAAAGAATGTGAAGACAAGGGTGCTAAGGCCTTTCTTGTTGATAATCCAGAAAAGATTAACAAAACTGTCAAAATCCCCTATGTAAAAGTTTCTGACACCAAAAAAGCCCTCCAAGACCTAGCTACAGCCTACATGGAAGAATTATCCTGTAAGGTAATAGCAATTACAGGTTCAAACGGCAAGACTACAAGTAAGGACCTACTATATAGAGTCCTATCAGAAAAATATAAGACTCAGAAAACCATGGGCAATCTAAATAACGAAATTGGCGTGCCAAAAACAGTCCTAAGCCTAGATCCAGATACAGAGATGGCTATAATCGAACTTGGTACAGATAATTTTGGAGATATTTCACTAACAAGCCGCATGGTTAAGCCAGATATCGCTATGATTACAAATATTGGTGATGCCCACCTTCACAATTTAAAATCAAGGTCTGGAATATTAAAAGCCAAACTTGAAATCCTAGAAGGTATGAACGATAAAGGGATTTTTATCTATAATATAGACGATCCTACCATGAGGGAAGAAGTCCCTAGCTATGATATAAGGCAAAAGGTCCTATCCTTTGGAACAAATAAAAAGGCTGATTTTAGGATAAATTTTGAAGACTCCCCATCATCAAAGATTCGTTTCTCTCATGATGATGATTTCTACGAAGTCCCACTAATGGGAGAGCACAATATTTATAACGCAGCTAGCGTTGTAATGATAAGTGAAATCCTAGGTCTTGACAAAAAGGCAATTAACGATGGTTTTTCTAAGGTAACAACTACTCAAAATAGGACCGAACTTTTAGAATGTGATGGCTTTGATGTTTTGGATGATTCCTATAAATCAAATCCCCAATCCCTCCTTGCTGGTCTAAATACAGCTTATATGCTAGAAGGCTACAAGAGAAAAATCATCTGCCTATCAGATATGCTAGAGCTTGGCGATAATGAAAAAGAGCTTCACAGGGAAATCGGCGCTAAATTAGATAGCAAAAAAATCGACTACGCCTTATTCTACGGTCCTCTTGCAAAAGAAATGTATGAGGCAAGTCTAGACAATTTCCCAACCAAAAGGTCGATTTACTTTGAGCACAAGGACGAATTAATCGAAAAATTAAAATCTCTTATAATTGGATCAAGCTTAATTTTTGTCAAAGGCAGCCACGGCATGCACATGGAAGAGATAATCGAATCTATTAAGTATTTTAATATATGAAAGAGGTATCTATGATTTACACAGTAACCCTAAACCCTTCTGTAGATTTATTTGTAGAAGTTGACAAATTAAATCCAGGTTTTAACAACAATATCAAATCAGAAAGAACCCTACCAGGTGGTAAGGCAATCAACGTGTCAAGAATTTTATCCCAGCTTAAAATCCCTACAACAGCCACAGGTTTTCTTGGCTCTTACCAGGGACTATTTATAAAAGATTGGCTAAAAAAAGAAGATATCCTAGTAGACTTTGTTCACATCGAAGCCTCCAACAGGATTAATATTAAGATTTTTGAAAATGAAAAAGAAACTGTAATCAACTTCCAAGGACCAACTATTTCCTCAGAAGAAGTTGAAGAACTCCTTTATTATTTATCTAGAGTTAGAGAAGGCGACACCATCATCTTTGGTGGATCTGTCCCTCCTATGGAAAATGGAGAAGATGCTGATATCTACGACAGGATGGTAGAAATCGCCAAATCCAATGGTGCCCACTTTATAGCTGACGTACCAAGCCAATATTTGATGAACATGGTTGAAAGAGGACCGCTTCTTGTTAAGCCAAACGGCGAAGATATCGAAGCCATCTACAATGTTAAAATCGAAGATAAGATGGACTACATCCCTTACGGCAAGGACTTAATCAAAAAAGGAGCCAAATACGTTATAATCTCATACGGCAAGGACGGATCAATGTTCTTTACTAGAGAAGGCGTCTATTCAGCAAACCCTATCAAAGACGGCAGCGAAATAATAAACACAGTCGCTTGTAGGGATGCCATGATAGGAGGTTTTGTTGGTACTCTTGTAAGAGATAATGACCCAATTGAATCCTACATGGTAGCAGTAGCTGCAGCAAGCGCAACAGCGAGAGTCCTAGACCTTCCTACAAGGGAAGAAATCTTTGAAATCTTACCTCTTGTAGATATTGAAATAATAGAATAAAAAAAATAATCGTCCCGGTACTAATAAAAGTCGGGACGATTTTTTTAATTAAAAATCTCTTCTTTTGTAAAATTTGATAGAAAGTTTAATTGAAATTGTAAGAAAAAGGACAACTAGGATAAAAAGTCCAATTACAAGCATTGTCTGGTTTTCTTTTACAAAGTTAAGGATTGGCCTAAAATCTTTGATAAAATATCCTAAAATCATTCCTATTACAGCAATTATAAGTATGGGTAAAAACCCAAAAGTCTTTGCTTTAGTATAGCCAGATTTAAAAAACATCGGATACTGGAAAGAAATAATTATCCCAAATAAAACAAAGTTCATTCCTAAATACATCAGCATATCAAGGCCTATTGGCATATTTTTTATTAGGGAAACTATAGTATAGATCGAGAAGCCAAGTAGACTAGCCACTATAAAAATCAGACCAGCTAAGATATACCTACCTATAACTACCTTTTTGCTATCTATGGAAAAAATCTTATATAAGGCATCAATACCTGAATTTTCTCCTAGCAAAAATGGAGTAGATGAATACATTACAGCAAAAGTCAATGTCATTGATAACATTACTACAGGAGATTCATTAATAAAGGAATAAAAAAGAGATATACCTAATAGTATGATTAAATTTTTCAAAGTATAATATGGTTTCATTGAAATTATATCTAATTTAATTTGCTTTTTTATATTCATTACTTCCTCCCATAATAAATCATTATTTGGTCAATACTAGGCACTTCTGCCAGTAAGTTCTCATCTTCCCTGTAATCTTCTCTTAAGATTAGGGCTTCAAAATTAACCTTAGTCTTTTTTTGACCGTAAATTTTAAGGTTTTTAATTTTTTGATAGTCATCAAGACCACCCTTAATTAGTAAAAATTTATCATAAAATTCATCTTTTGGGCCATCGAATACAATTTTCCCTTCATCTATAAAAACTATATAATCAGTAATCCTATCAAGGTCCTGGGTGATGTGGGTGGAAAATAATACTGTGTTTTCGGGATCTTCCATAAAATCTAAAATCATATCCACTAGCTCATCTCTCATAGCAGGATCAAGTCCGCTTGTAGGCTCATCTAGAATTAGTATTTTCGCCTTGTGAGAAAGAGCAATAGCAAGCATTAGCTTGATTTTCATACCTCTTGATAAGTCCTCGACCTTTTTTTCCCTATCAAGAGCAAATTTATCAAGATAAGCATAATAAGACTTAGAATCCCAATTATTATAACCAACTTCCATGGCTTTATTTACAAGATCCAGACTCCAATCTTTTCCCAAAAAGGAATCGTCCATTACAAGACCCACATCTTGTAGATAGGTCAAATCATTAATTTTCTTACCATCTATAAAAATTTCTCCCTCGTAGTTTATAAGAGACAAAAGAGCCTTGATGGTGGTTGTCTTTCCCATACCATTTTTGCCAATAAAGCCTGTTACAAAACCTTTTTTGATGGCAAAGTCATTAGGCCCTAGGATAAATTTGTCAAAAGTTTTAGAAAGGCCCTTTGCCCTAATCTTATCAGTCATTAAAATCTCCTTCATATAAATACTCTAAAAGTTCAAATAAATTCTTCTTTTCCATTTCAATATCCTTTGAAATCCTAATCGCAGAAAGTAAAGCTTCTTCGAGATTTTTCTGCTTTTCTTCAAGCCTTAAATTAGGATTTTCCTTGCCAACAAAGGTCCCAAGACCCTGGCGACTTTCTATAAATCCTTCACTTTCTAGCTCATCATAGGCTTTTTTTACAGTCAAAATCGAAATCGAAAGCTCTCGTGCAAGATTTCTCACCGAAGGAAGTTTCTCCCCAGCTTTGACCTTGCCAGATAATATCTCATCCCTAATAGCGTTTTTAATTTGTTCATAAATAGGCACAGCCGACCCATTTTTAATAATAATCTTCACTTTTATTCCCCTCTTCTCTATAACAGTATATAACAGTTTATAACACTTGTCAAAAATATCTGCAAATAAAAAAATCCCTCATCAAAAGATAAGGGAAATAATGTTCTATTTATCAGCTTCTATCAAATTTCTAAGTCCTTCGATTCCCACCCTGATTGCAAGGTCTGTGTCGTGGACCACTGGGTTTGCGAGCTTTTCTTTTTCTCTTTCTTGGTTGGCTACTACTAGGAAACATGATCCCACTCTCACTTTTAGAAAGCTTGCCACTGTAAATAAAGCAGCCGATTCCATTTCGCTTGCAAGAGTTCCTAGCCTTTTCCAGGCCTCCCATTTATTCTTTAGCTCATAGGATATTGGCATGATGTCTGGCTCGTGCTGGCCATAAAATGAGTCCTTGCACTGGACAACTCCTACATGGTTTGTGGTTTCAAGACTTTCTGCCGCTTTTTTAAGGGCAGATATTACTTCAAAGTCTGCCACTGCAGGAAATTCTATTGGTGCGTATTCCTTGCTTGTACCTTCTGCCCTTATTGCAGCTTGGGCAATTACTATGTCCCCGCTTTTGACATTTGTATCAATTCCTCCGCAAGTGCCGACTCTGATAAAGGTGTGGGCACCAAGCTTTGTAAGCTCTGTCATGGCAATGGCTGCTGATGGTCCGCCAATACCAGTCGATGTGACCGAGACCTTTTCTCCGTTAAGAAATCCTGTGTAGGTCACAAACTCACGCCTGTCGCCAACTTTCTCAGGATTATCAAAATAGGCTGCGATTTTCTCGCACCTTTTAGGGTCTCCTGGCAGGATTACATATTTGCCAATATCTTCTTCCTTAAGTCCTATATGGTATTGTCTCCCGTCTTCTGAATATTTCATATGCCCTCTCCTAACTTATTTATAAGATGAAAAATAGACTCTACGCTATAATTAACAGCTTCTCTCACCTCTTTATTTGTCACATAGTCAAGCGTGTATGAGTAAGGTGTTTCTTTTAAGAAAATTATATCGTTAAAGTCATCGCCAATGGCTATTATTTCTCCATCAAATTTATAATATTTTTTTATAATTTCTATTCCTCTTTGCTTATTTATACCCTTTTTGACCACATCTATAACGCCTATAGAATAGTGAAAATCAAAGTCTTCTGGGAAATAATTTGGAATTTCTGAGTCAGAATAAATCGCAAGGGCCATTATGGGACGATTTACATTTTCTATTTGATTTTCCTTGCCATTTTCAGTAAAAATAGCCATTTCATTATCAATTTTCTTGCCATAATATTCTAAAAACTCTTGGGCTTTGTCATGAGAAATGCTAGTTGTAAAAATTTCTACTAGCTTTCCATTTTCTCTTACAAAAATTTGGCCACCGTTGTTGGCAATTATTACGTCAGGGTTAATTTTTTCTTCTATAAGAGGATAAAGACTTGCGTAGGACCTACCTGTCACAATAGCAAAAAGATTCCCAGCATGCTGGAAATCTCTTATTGCTTGTATATCTTTTTCGCTGATGCAAAAATCTATATAGATTGTGCCATCAAAATCAGCTGCTAAAATCATTTTTCGTTCTCTTCGATTTTGATATATTCAATACCATTTTTCTCAAGGAGTTCTACTGCATAATCGTCCATCCTGTAGGCATTTCTGTAATATATTTTTTTAATGCCTGCTTGGATAAGGGATTTGGTGCAGTTTAGGCAAGGAAAATGTGTCACATAGCAAATGGTATCCTTAACAGGAATTCCTTCCTTGGCACAGTATAAAAGGGCGTTCATCTCAGCGTGGATTGTAGCTATACAGTGGCCATCTCTCATGGTGTGGCCTATTTCATCACAGTGGGCATTTCCCTTAATTGAGCCGTTGTATCCAGTTGATACAATCCTATTTTCGCTATTTACAAGGACACAACCCACATATGCCCTATCGCAAGTGCCACGCATTGCCACAGTTTCTGCAAGCCTCATAAAATATTCATTCCAACTTAGTCTATCTTTTGCCATTTTTCTCTCCTAGTTAAAATTTAAGTCTTATCTTAAATAGGATATCAAATAATTTGTAAGATATCAAGAGGGAAAGGCCGTAAGCTAGGATTCTTATTATAACATTTGAAGTATCAGGAGTCACTATGCTTGCTGTTATCACAAAGAGTATTGATGTGAGCGAAAGAATTCCTGCCCACTTAGCTATTCCTGATAGGACTTTGTTTTTAACCATGTATCCTGATCTTTCAGCAGAAGATTTGCCGATTAGGAAGTAGGCGATAAGACCAATTACTAGGGCAACTACAAGGCCTGCCCAAAGGGTTGGTGTCTTGTCAAAATCTACATTTATTAGTGATAAGAAAACTTTTCCTGCAGGACTTAGGCCGTCCTTGAAATTGTTGAAGTTATCGTTAAAATTTGTTGAATATAAGTCGCCAAATATTCCCAAGAATGAATAGATTACAAGCTTAAACCATTCTATAAAACCAACTGCTATAATTCCAAGACCCATGTGGCCTAAGAAATTGCCTGAAAGAAGTCCTAGGGATACACCAACTAGACTTGCTGATACAAGTGAAATCACGGTTTTCATAAAGAAGTTTGGCAAATCCGCAAAGGAGGCAATCTCAGAAAATACTGATCCCTTAATTGTGACGGAAACCATAAGGCTATTTATCAAAAATAGGGCAAGTCCAAAGATTAGAGCAAGACCTAATTTCATGAAAAATTCTTTTTTCTTTGACCAAGGAAGCATCCTGGTAAAGTCATAATAATTTAGAGATTCTTCGATAGATGTAAGGCCCATTGATAAGATAAGGATAAAAATTAGGGAAATCACCATAGAGCTTGTAAGCTTTTCTGTCATGTTGAGTTTGTAGTCTTTTACATTTTCCATGCCCCTAATATATTGTTCATAAATATTTTGCTTATCCCAGAGGTTAGACTTGTTTAGTCTTTCGTAATAAGCCTCATCGTAGAACCTGTCTCCCTCAAATTTAAGATTATATTTATCGGCAAAGGCCTGGGCAGTTTTCTCTGCATCTTTGAGGTATTTTTCATCAATTTTTTGATCTCTTCTGTAAGTTTTCTTACCTGTAAGATAGCCTTCCATTTCTGTAATATTGTCAGTAATCCTTACAGCGTCCCATTTTAAATTATTTTTCACACCGAGTACATTTGAAAGGGTGAAGAAAAATCCCACAAGGATAAGCCAAATTGCATACCTCTTCCAGGTAAGTTTTAACATTTTCTTAAAATCTTTCATATTTCCCCTCCCTGTTCCATATAGAAATAATCTTCTATTTTTAGACCCAGCATATCGTATTGGACAATCTCATCGTGTGATAGGTAGTGGCTTAGAAGTTCATCATCTGCCTTGATTAATATCACATTTACCCTACCTATTGATGAAATCACAATAGCCTTATCGGCAAGTTCTTGAGGAAGTTTTTCCTTCACAACGACTTGGATTTTTCTTATATTTTTATTATCAGTGCTAGTATTTTTAAGGACTCCATCCTTGGACAGATATAAAATATTTTCACAAATACCAGACAAATGGTCAAGGTCATGACTTGAAGCAAGGACAGTCCTACCCTCATCCTTTGCATCAAGGATATAGGATATGATTTGCTTTTTATTTAGGACATCCATCCCGTCTAGAACTTCGTCAACTAGGAGAATATCAGCCTTTGAGGCAAGGATTGTGATTAGTCCTAGGAGGTTTTTTTGACCCTTAGAAAAGTTTCTGATATTTTGATTTGGATCAATTTCGTTTTTATTAAGCTGGCAAAAGAAATAGTCGCTGTCAAAATCTTCATAGATAACCTTATAAAAATCTGGTATATCTTTGGCCTTATAAAAACTAAAATAATCAAACCTATCAGGCAAGAATCCAATATGAGAAATCATTTCAAGATGATTTTCTAGCTTCTTGCCATCTAGGGTAAATTCTCCAGAATCTGCCTTATAGATACCGCACAAAATCTTTAAAAGTGTTGTCTTACCTGACCCGTTCCTACCGACAATACCTGTGATTGTCCCAGGGGCAAGGTCAAAAGACACGTCTTTTAGGACATGATTACCTCCAAAAGATTTGCTAATCTTATCAACCTTAAATATCATCTATCTCACCTTCAACTTTCTCATACAAATCGATGATTTCTTCCTTAGAAATTTTAAGGAAAACTGCTTGGGAAAGGTCTTCTTCGAGCTTTTCGATAAACTCTTCCCTTTTTAGGTCAATTTTTTCATAATCAAGAGAAATAACTGTCCCAATACCTGGTTGGGTTTTTATAATTCCTTGATTAGAAAGCTCTTTAAATGCCTTGGAAACAGTAGTTTGATTTATCAGAAGCTCCCTCGATAGGTCCCTCACTGACGGGAACTTATCCCCGTTTCTAAATAAACCAGCCGCAATGGCAACCTTGGTTTGCTCTACAATCTGCATATAAAGAGCTGTGTCTGAATTTGAATCTAAATTAAACATCTTAACTCCTTACTGTATGGTCATACACCATACATCTTAAGATTATTATATCAAGTAAATATTTTTTGTCAACTAAAAAGACCGGCCGAGGCCAGTCTAATTCTTAATTTACTTGTCAATTTTTATAGAAAATCACTTTACATCAAAGGTGCAAATGGTTTTAGGATTTTGCCCCAGATTTTTGTTGATCTTTTCATATTTTTTATATCTTCATCTGTCACAATCTTGCTTATTTCAAAAAATTCATCAAAGTCTTCTCTAATAGTTTTTAGACTTTCTGCCTTATATACCAAGACCCCACACTCAAAGTTTTGGTAAAGGGCCCTGTAGTCGAGGTTAATTGTCCCAACTACACCGATTTCTCCATCAGCAAGCCAGGTCTTTGAATGAACAAAACCTGGAATGTATTCGTAGATTTTTACCCCATACCTTAGAAGCTCAGCATAATGGCTTTTCGCAAGAGTGAAGGCAACTTTCTTATCTGGTATATGAGGAATACCCAGTCTAACATCAACACCCTTTTTGGCAGCGCTTTGAAGGGCTGTAATTATTTCATCATCAACAATTAGATAAGGTGTTAAGGCGTAGACATAATCTCTCGCGTTATTAACCATATCTAGGTAAATATTTTTACAAAATCTTTCATCATCAGTAGGATTGTCTGCAAAAGGAATATAATATCCGTCCTCTTCTTGAGATTTTTCTTTTTGTAAATAAGGACTAAAGTCTTCTATAACCTCACCTTTTTTAGCTGCATTCCACATGGTTAAAAACATGACATTTAGGCTTTCTACAGCTTCTCCTTCTATTCTTAGACCACAATCCTTCCAATGACCAAAACGTTCGTACCTATTGATATACTCATCAGCTAAATTTATGCCCCCAGTATATCCGACTTCTCCGTCTATAACTACAACCTTCCTATGATCCCTGTTATTTAAATAAGTAGAAAATATTGGATACATTTTAGAAAATACTCTAAACTTGATACCATAATCTTCCATCTCTTTTTCAAAATCAGAATGAAGTCTTGTAATAAGGTTAGATCCATCAATTAAAAGCCTTACCTCTACCCCTTGATTAACTTTTTCTACAAGAAGCTCCAGGATAGTCCCCCACATATATCCATAATCTAGGATAAAAAATTCCAAAAAAATAAATTCTTTGGCATTTTTTATATCCTCAATCATTGACACAAACATATCATCACCTAGTTTAAAATAGTGGGAAGTACTCGCCTTGTAGGCAGAAAATCCACCACTATGCTTTAGATAATGTGCGAGATTTACAAACCTCTTATCTCCAATATCATCTAGCTCTTTTTTTGACAAATACCTATGGTGGTAGATTCTAGATTCTCTTTCAAGATCGATTACTCTTTTGTGCTCGCTTCTGTAGCCAATTTTAAAATATGACATCAAAAAAGCTATTATAGCAAAGGCTGGAGCCACAAAAATAAAAATTGTCCAAGATAATTTCATATAAGGGTTCATCTCGTCAATATTTAAGATTACCATCATCATAATAAAACTTAGGATAGACGAACCACCAAAAAGGTAGTATTGGTTAATCCCAAAGTACCTATAAAGGCCAATTAGGATAAAAATCTGGAAAAGAATCAAAAAAGCAAAAAGTCCAGCCCTTGAAAAGACTATTGACCCTAAGCCTTTTTTGGTTTTCTTAACATATTTATTTTCTTTTATTTTATGTACTACATTCGTTTTTTTATCATTCATGCTAATATTATACTTCTAGAAATGTATTTATCTTCAAGATTTGACTTTATTATTTCAAATCCATAAGATATATAGAAGGAGCGTAAAATGAAAAATGTACTAATTTTAAACGACTTCGTATCCAAAGGAAAAATAGCCGGAAGGCTCATGGCTCCGGTCCTCTCCTATATGGATTGTGAAGTTTTTTTGCTGCCAACAGCAATGATAGCAAACAATTTTTCCCTAGGTGGAAATGCTTTTTTTAATATAGATCCCTTTATCAAAGATAGCCTAAAAAATTGGAATAATTTAGGAATTAAATTTGACCTAATTTTTATTGGCTATATAGAAGATAAGGGTCAAAAAGAAATCATAACTGATTTTATAAATAATCTTAATTATCGACCAACTATTGTCTTTGACCCAATCATGGGAGATGACGGTTCGCTATATCCAGGTCTTGATCAGAGTAAGGTAGAAAATTACAAAGATTTGGTAGATATAGCTGACATAATAATCCCAAACAAAACCGAGGCTAAGCTTTTAGACCTTAATATAAAAAATCTAATAAAGTCAGGCAAAAAAATTATCATTACTTCCGCAAGTAAAGATAATAAATCTTGTGTACTTTTTTATGACAAGGATGAAAATATCATCCCCTATGAAAATAAAGATTTAAAAGTAGGTGGCACAGGAGATTTATTTGACGGCCTCTTTATAGGCTATTTTTTAAAAACAAATGACCTAGCAAGGTCAATAGAGAAAACTTGCCAGGATATAATAAAAATAATAGTTTCAAATGAGAAAAATTATCCAAGTGCCAAAGAGATAAATATAGAAAAATTCCTTACTTTAATTGAGGGCTAGCCTATGGAAGTAAATAGAAAAGAATATTTTAAAAAATCATTACAAATTGCCTGGCCTGCAGTTCTTGAATTTTTCTTTGTATCCATAGCCGGTATCATTGATACCTTCATGGTTTCCGGCCTAGGACCTGCTGCTATAGCGGCAATAGGTCTTACTACCCAGCCAAAATTTATTGCCCTGTCAGTATTTTTTTCTATAAATGCATCAGTATCTGCCCTAATCGCAAGACGTCAAGGAGAGGGCAAAAGAGATAAGGCCAATGTCACCCTTACAACAGCCCTTTATATCATGGTCTTTTTTGTAATAGCAGTAGACCTATTGATGATTCCTTTTGCTGAGAAAATCCTTGAATTTGCAGGATCAAACGCAGAAACTCACAAGCTTGCCTACGATTATTACATGATAATCATGGTAGGGATGTTTTTTAATGCCCTATCGATGCTTATAAATGCTGCCCACAGAGGTTGCGGCAATACGCAAATAGCCTTTATTTCAAACATGGTATCTTCAGTTGTAAATATTGCCTTAAACTTTTTACTAATTAAAGGTAGGTTTGGTTTTCCCAAAATGGGAGTAAAGGGAGCAGCCCTAGCCACAGTCCTTGGAACGGTTGTAGCCACAATCATGTGTTTAATCTCTCTTACAGATAAAGATTCTTATATGAACTTTAATACCATGGCCAAAAACAAGTTTAAATTTTCTCTAGAAATCGCAGGCGAGATAAAAAACTTGGCTATAAACATCTTTGTAGAAAATGTATCAGCAAGAATTGGCTTTATGATAACAGCCATCACAGCAGCAAGGCTAGGTACAGAAGCCTTTGCTGCCCACAATGTAGGCATGAATCTTCTAAGCCTATCTTTCTCCTTCGGTGATGGTATGCAGGTAGCTGCCATTGCCCTGACAGGAAACGCCCTAGGAGCTGGAGAAAAAGACGAAGCCTTCACCTACGGAAAGGCTTGTCAAGAATTAGGCTTCATATTTTCGGTAATAATATCTCTAATCATGATAATATTCGGCAGAAAAATATTTTCTATATTTTTTGTTGAAAATTATATACTTGATATGGGTGTTCTAATTTCAAGGTTTCTGACCGCAATTGTCCTCCTACAAATATCACAAGTTATATATGGGGGTTGCTTAAGAGCCGCAGGTGATGTAAAATATACGTTAGGAGTTGCACTTGTATCTGTAACCTTTATCAGGTCCATAGTGACTCTTGTCTGTGTTAACGTCCTAAACCTAGGACTCGCTGGTATCTGGATTGGTATCCTATCTGACCAAGCATCAAGATTTTTGAGTTTAAGACACAGATTCAACTTAGGAGAATGGGTACACAAGAAAATATAGGAGGGTACTATGAAAAAATTATTTTCTCTACTAGCTTTAGCATTAGTGCTAAGCGCATGTGGTAACTCAGCTGACAAGAAAGCAGAAGAACCAACAGAAACAACTACAAAAACAGAAGCTCCAGCTGAAGAAAAAGCTGAAGAAGCAACTGAAGATGCAAAAGATGCTCAAGAAGAAGCTGACAAAGCTAAAGACGAAGCAAAAGATGCAGCTGAAGATGCAGCTGATGAAAAAGTTGAAGAAAAAACAGAAACAAAAGACAAAGGAAATAACTAATAGTAATTTCACTAAGTCAGAAAGCCACTCACACGAGTGGCTTTTATTTTTAATCTATGGTATAATAGATAAGCATTTGGGGTATTAGCTCAGTTGGGAGAGCGTTCGGCTGGCAGCCGAAAGGTCAAGGGTTCAAGTCCCTTATACTCCACCAAGTAATAATTATACAAACATATAAGTGCATATTACGACATATCAACACATAAGAAAAATATATATTCATTTTGTAGCATA
>QWCK01003154.1_pt1 | contig 18632 bp, 16 predicted proteins | sample 1972571 | NCBI WGS metagenome assembly QWCK01 (sample SAMN09866710, study PRJNA288562) | Human gut metagenome isolate term2_stool, whole genome shotgun sequencing... | isolation source: gut | host: Homo sapiens | place: USA: California
TAAGAAAGTTTTGGAACGTTTATATTTAAAACTTCAACCCTATCTGTCTTATCATGTAATTTATTAAAAACGTCAATAGCAATCTTAGCAGCTGCTTTAAATTGAGTTTGATCTCTTGCATATTCTGCTGATACAGCAATTGAATTTAAACCAAATACATTGGCTTCTACTGCTGCAGATACGGTTCCTGAATATAGGATATCCATCCCAGCATTGTAACCTAGATTTACACCTGAAAAACAATAGTCAAAATAATCATGACCAAACACATGCAAGGCTGCTCTTACAGAGTCGGCTGGTGTTCCAGAAACACTGTAACAAGGGCAATCTATGCCTTTTATTTTAACCTTATTAAAGTTTAATTTTTCAGTAAGTGTTATAGAGTGGCTCTTGCCTGAATTTTCAAATTCTGGAGCAACCATAATTACCTCATGATTTTCTTTAATAAGTGCTTTTGCCATTGCCTTTATGCCAGGTGCAAAAAATCCATCATCATTCGTAAGAAGTATTTTCATTTTTCCTCCTATAATTCATACATTTTAGAAGTAGCGTCTTTTGGAGAAACCTCCATTATATAATCAATTCCCTCTTTAATATTATTTTCATCTAGACTGTCTCTAATAGTCCTAGCTGCAAGTTTCGGGTCATTGTTATCCTTTGAAAGATGTGCAAGCATTACAATTTCATTTTTTTTATTTAGTAATTTTTTTAAAATTTCTGCAGCATTATCATTTGACAAGTGACCAAAATTTGACATTATTCTTTGCTTAGTTGACCATGGATAAATGCCATTGATAAGCATATCTTTATCGTGATTTGCTTCTATATAATAAAGATTTGAGTCTTTCATCTTTTCAAGAATATTTTGATCAACTATGCCTGTGTCGGTAACAAGAGATATTTTTTTATCTCCAATGATATTATAACAAGAACCATCTACACAATCGTGAAAGCTCTTTATAGGTTCTATATAAAGGTCTTTGAAAGTAAAGGACCTATCATTTTCAAAAAAATATAAATTTTCAGACTTTATATCTTTTGTTATTTTTTGCATTGCCTGGTAGCTTTCTTGTGTAGTAAAGACTTTTAGATTATGCCTTCTAGATAAAACTCCAGCACCCTTGACATGGTCTAGGTGTTCATGGGTTAGAAAAATTGCATCTATATCTTTGATATCAACATCAATAGAGTCTAAAAGTTTTTCGATTTGTTTGCCAGATTTTCCAGCATCTATTAAAATTTTTGTATTATTATACTCTAGATATTGACAGTTACCTGATGAACTACTTGATAATGAACAAAATTTCATTTAATTACCTCCACCAGATAATTTTAACATAGATTTCAACTTTAATAAATAAATGAGTTTTATTATCAGGGAACTTATAAATTATGATATTTGATAATATATAATATATAATGTAATTGATGTAAAAATTTTATAAAAAGGAGTGCTTATGAAAGTAGTTGTATTAGACTTTGGAAATTTAAGTAATAAAGATTTAAATATAGAAGCCCTAAATGCTCTTGGAGATGTTACTATCTATGAGCATAATCCACAAACAAGCAAGGAAACTATAGAACTTATTGGAGATAGCCAAATTGTTTTATCAAATTATACAATAATAGATAAAGAAGTAATAGATGCTTGCAAAAATATAAAATATATTGGCCTATTATCAACAGGTTACAACACTGTCGATGTAAAATATGCAAAAGAAAAAAACATTGTTGTTACAAATGTTCCTGTTTATGGATCTGAAATTGTTGGCCAATTTGCAATAGCCATGCTTTTAGAAATTTGCCACAGGGTTGGCTACCATGCAGAAAAGGTTCAAGAAGGAGAATGGTCTTTTTGGGAATATCCATTGATTGAACTTAATAACAAAACAATGGGCATAGTTGGTTATGGAAATATTGGAGCAGTTACAGCAAATATAGCTAGGGCTCTTGGTATGAAAATTATTTCCTATACAGCTCATCCAAAAGAAGGAATTGAAGGGGTAGAATTTGTAAGCCTTGATGAACTTTATAAAAGATCTGATGTAATTTCTCTTCACCTACCTTTATTTGAATCAACTGAAAAGATGATAAACAAGGAATCAATTTCTAAGATGAAAGATGGAGCAATCCTTATAAATGTTTCAAGGGGAGGACTTGTAAATGAAGAAGATCTTGCAGATGCTTTAAATTCTGGAAAATTATTCGCAGCAGGTCTTGATGTAGTTAGCAAGGAGCCAATCGAAAAAGTCAATCCTCTTTTAAAGGCTAAAAACTGTATAATAACTCCTCACATGGCATGGGCAGCAAAAGAAGCAAGACAAAGATTATTAGATACAGCAGTTGATAATGTTGAAAAATTTTATAAGGGTCATTTAGTAAATACTGTAAATTAAAAAAGTGGTGGACTAAAAACTGTCCACCACTATATTTGTGCCATTATCAAATTGTATTTTCCAAGCAGGAATCGCCCTTCCCTGCATTACTTTTGTTATATCATCTACATAACCTTGTTCTTCTGGGTCAAAGTAGAAACACTCTTCAATTTTTTTAATTTTTTTACCATAAAAATCTTCACTCATGTCCAATAGTTTAAGAAGTGCTTTTGGAGCAGAGTCTATAAGAAGGTCATTTTTTGACTTATCTAAAACCCTTATCCAGAGCCTATCCATAGAAACTATAACCCCATTTTTAATAATAAAGTTGCAATAAGATCTCTCAATAACAAGTCCATTATATAATTTTGAATAATTTATATAGACTGTATCTCCACTTTTTTGGTAGTAGTCACATTTCATATTATTAGTATCAAAACCACGGTCAATTAAAAACATTTCTACCAGATTTTGTGCTTGATTGAAGTCAATATCTTTTTTCTCAGTTATATTTATTGAGTTTTCATATATCAATCTTCTAGTATTTATAATACTTAAACTTTCTTTATTAAAATTTATCCTTGTAAATTCACTATTTGGATCTTCTATTTTTCCATTCCTATCAAAAAATCTCTTGTTTAAATTTTCCTTATCATAATTTTCAAATTCAACAAGCATAGTTGGAAGCTTGATTTTTTTTCTTGGAATTTTGGTATCTACTTCTATGCCAGACTGTTTTAAAAGGCTCACTGTTTCTTTTACAAATTCATCAGAATTAGTCTTATCTTTTAGGGCAAAATAATTTCCAAGAACATAAAACAATAATATTAAATTTGTAATTACTAAAGCTATTATTAATATTATTTTAGATTTTGACCAATCCATACTATCTCTCCATTATAAATTTCCCAGTTTTTAGTGAAAAGAAAAATTCTCTTTGCATAAAATCAATTCTTATAGCCTTGGTTAAAACTTGCTTACTTTCATCGTTTATATTTTCGATATAAACTTCTGTAATAGAATCAATATTATTTAAAATATAATTTATTGACTCAGCATTTGGATTTTCTATAAATTTATCTTGGTTCCTATAGACAATTTCTTCCAGAGGAACGATACTTATTAAATCAAAATTTTCTTGGTTTTTATCCTTTACTTTCCTATATTCCTGCCTAAAAGACTTTACATGGTTGGAAAAAATTTCAATTTCTAAATAGGCCTTTGTTTTTTCTGATGCAGGATAGACCAGCATATTATTTTCTTTATAGATAAAAGAAATTTTGTAGCCATTTTTGGCATTATCTTCAATTTCTTCGACATCGACAAGTTTTAAATTTTCAACTGTGCCGAGTTTTGAAATAATAAAATCAATCGAATTACTTAGAGATGAAAAAAGATTTTGATTATTTGCTTGAAAATCTCCATTATTTACATATTCTATTAATCCATCATCATTAAAGCTTATATACTTATCTCCATAACTATAGATTGTGCCACCAGGTCTTGTTATTTGATTTACATAATCTATATCAATATTTAAAAATCTTGTTACTAGACTTGTCTTATATTTTTTATCCATGCCAGATATATCTTTTGAATAAGTTAATTTCTCAGATATTATATGGCTATCAAGCCTTGTTAAAACATTTTTATCTATATCATATTTTTCCTTAAAATTTAAATAAGGAATATACTCATCTAGATTATCCTTGAAAGATTCAATAGTATTTTTGATTTCTAAAAATCCAATATCTTTTTTTATAAAATACCTGTCATTTCTTTCATAGGCAAGGCAATCTTCTGCTATATAAATCTCTTGCAAATTATTACTATCATCAGAATTTGTAATAATACCAAATAAGTTTGTAGAAGAAAGCAAGTTATTAGTAAATTGAAATACAATTGATGGTTTGTTCATAAGATTCATATAGGCTTCTGCTGTGATTTCTTCGAAGTCATCTTCTTTTAAATTATTAAAATTTTCAAAGATAGAATTTCTATACTGCTTGTAAAGATCATTTGAATCATAAATTACGGTATGGTCATTTTTGGAAAAATTAATGACAGTTTTTTCTGGATTAAATAATCTCTTTACTAGACTTTGCCTGTCCTCTTTTGGACTAGAGTAAGACCTAGATAGCTTTGGAAATTTAATCCAAAGTAGGCTTGACTGAAATATAGCTAGAGCCACTAAAAAAATTAATAATATATTTAATATAAAATCTTTTTTCTTCATAAGACCACCTATATAGCTAAAAAGCTCAAGTATACATCAGTTCCTATACCAAACTTTGATTCAAGTTTAAGATCTCCGCCCATAGATTTAGTAAGATCTCTTGCAATTGATAGACCCAGTCCTGTACCACCCATTTCACGCGACCTTGATTTTTCAACCCTGTAAAATCTCTCAAAAATCAGATCAAGATCTTTTTTTGGAATTCCTATTCCATTATCAGAAACGCTGATATAAACATTTTTAAAATCAGAGTGAGCAGCAATCTTTATTACGCCAAATGGTTTGGTGTATTTTATAGCATTTGAAATAATATTAATTAAAACCCTATCAAGGCTATCCCTATCTGCTAGGATATTTTTTATATCCATATCAACATCGAGAATAATCTTGTGGTGTTTATTTCTAATTAAAAGATCTAGATGGTCTAAAGCTAAACTTATAGCTTCATAAGTATCTATTGATTCTTTTTTGATTTTATAAGAACCATAGTCTATATCTGATAATTGTAGCAGGTCAGTTACAAGATTTGACATCCTGTTACTTTCGTTGTTTATGACTTCTAGAAATTTTATCTCTTGTGGATTTAAATTACTTTGATCTAGCAAGGTTTCTGAATATGTTTTTATAGAAGTTATTGGTGTTTTTAGTTCGTGAGAAACATTGGCAACAAAATCTTTTCTCATATTATCTAGATTATGTTCTTTTGTAATATCTTGAAAAACGATAATTATACCAAGATCAGAATAATTTTCTAGCCTGTAAGGAGCATATTTTATCTTATAGAATTTATTATCAATTTCTAGTTCGCTCTCGCCTTCTAAACTTTCAAGTTTTGCATAATCAACAAAGATATTTAATTTAGAAAGGTCAAAAAACCTATTTTCAAAATTTTCATCAAGATTTAAAATTTTTCTTGCTATTGGATTTGCATGGATGAGTTTGTTTTCATTATTTATTGCAAGAACACCCTCTGCCATGTAATTAAAAATTGTATTTAATTTAGATTTTTCTAATTCAGTTTGAGAAATTGTTTTATTTAATTCCTTGGTCAAATAGTTAAACATGTGGCCCAGGTTACCAATTTCATCATTAGATTTTACATCTACTCTTTGATTAAAATCACCCTTTGCCATCAAGGAGGCTTTTTTAGTTACTGTTCTAATTGGTTCTGTAATAGACTTGGCTATAAAATAACCAAGAATGCTTGTAATAACTAAGGCAATCAAGGTAGCATATGTAAGAATTGACCTGGCCTTATCGACGACATCATAAACTTCAGAAAGATTTGATGTCATGTATAAAATCCCTTGTATATGACCACTAGATGAAAAAATTGGCTTTACCAAATGTTTTGCATTCAACTCATCAATACCACCAATAACAATAGTTTCATCTTCATTTCCCTTAAAGGCATTTAGGATCAAATTTGGCTGCAAGGCCTTGTGAGTTAAGGCAGATCTTGCCGTATTAATATTTTCAGCATTAGAAGTTGATGAAATAATCACTGGCTTATTATCAACCATAGCTATTGCATAGATGGTATCAGATTGAGAAATTTGCCAGGCATTTATAGTCCTATATATCTCATCTTTTTTGGACTGCCAATCTTCATTAGATAAGTAAGCAGAAGTGTTTTCAATAGAGTCCAAACTTTGTTTCATTTGAGAAGTAACTCTTTGAATTTGAACAACTTCTAACCTATTAATAATAAAGGCACCGACTATTGTCATACAGATTAAGACTAGTAAAAAATATATACTTATAAATCTAAATCTTATACTATTAAACATCTTAGCCTCCAAAATAGTAGCCTACGCCACGTTTTGTTAATATATATTTATAGTCTTTTCCCTTGTCTTCTATCTTTTCTCTAAGTCTTCTGATTGTAACATCGACAGTTCTTATATCTCCGTAGTATTCATAGTCCCAGACTTCACTTAAAAGTTCTTCTCTGGATATAACTTGTCCTTTTCTTTCAACAAGATATTTTAATAACTCATATTCTCTTAAAGTTAGATTTATATCCTTACCATCTTTTTTTAGAGAATATTTATCTAAATCAAGGACAAGGTCTTTTATTTTAATTGTGTTTTGGCCCTTAGTTTCACTCTCAAGGCCATTTCTTCTTAAGATGGCCTTAATTCTTGCAGTAAGTTCCCTAATAGAAAATGGTTTTACCACATAGTCATCTGCTCCAAGTTCAAGACCTAAAACTTTATCAACTTCCTCTTGTTTTGCTGTAAGCATAATTACAGGTGTTTGTGATGTTTTTCTAATTTCTCTTAAAACAGAGAAGCCATCTAGTTTTGGCATCATTATATCTAAAATTATAAGGTCAAACTTTTGACTTTTAAAAATATCAAGGCACTCTTGTCCGTCATAAGCTGATGTAATTTCGTAGCCTTCGCCTTCTAAATTATATTGGATAATATCATTTATAGCTTTTTCATCGTCGACTACTAATATTTTTCCCATCATAAAGTATCACTCCTAGTGGATATATTATATCAAAGATGGAAAAATTTTTTTAGTTTACTTAAGTCATAAATGGCAATTAAGATGTTAGAATGTTTATAATAAGATTTGAGGAATAAAATGAAAAGAATACACTACCTAGATAGTCTCAGAGGACTTACAATAATTTCTATGATTTTCTACCATCTTTTTTATGATTTGGTTTATATTTTTAATGTAGATATAGATTTTTATAAAATAGAAAAAGTCTGGATTTGGCAATTATCAATAGCCCTTGGCTTTTTCTTGATATCAGGTTTTTCTAGCTATCTAACAAAAAAGGATAAATTACTAAAAAGAGGAATAATATTAAGCCTGATAGGTTTTTTATTTACGATTGCAACCTATATTTTTGTAAGAGATGAATTAATAATATTTGGAGTCTTAAATGGACTTGGAATTTCTATGATTTTTTGTGGCCTTTTTAAAGACCAGCTTGATAGGTTAGACTATAAATTTTCAATTTTCATTTTTCTTATTTTATTTATAATGTTTTATAATATTTCATCTGGCTATATAAATTTATTTTTTAAAAAAATTAGTTTACCAGATTTTTTATATGAGGCCAATTTGTTTTTTATTGGATTTAAAGGAAAAGATTTTTATTCATCTGACTACTTTCCATTTTTTCCTTGGATTTTTATTTATCTAGTAGGATTTTATCTATGCAAGTGGTTAAAAGAGAAAGATTTTTATAACCTATACGGCAAAGAAAATATAATATCTAAAATAGGAAGACAGTCCCTAAAGATATATATCTTGCATCAGATTGTAATTTTTGGAGCCTTAAGTCTAATCTTTAAAATTTTGGGCAAATAAAAAGGAGCAGATTTTTCTGCTCCTTAATTTTTTGCTATTAAATTAGTCTTCACTAGGAATTGGTCTTTTTACTATATGTTTGTAGTAAATTTTTTCAACTGCCATTGATATAGCATTATCGCCAGTAACATTTGCAGCTGTACCAAATGAATCTTGGGTTATATAAAGTGATATTAAAATTGTAGCAATTGTACTTTCTGGATCAACTCCAACAACTGGTAGGAATGGAAGTGCAGACATTACTGCTCCACCAGGAGCTCCTGGTGCTGCTACCATTGCTATACCAAGAATTGATATAAATTTAATAATTAAGCCATAGCTATGTGGAAGATCATACATAAATAAAAGTGTAAATACACAAGATGTAAGTGTGATCATTGAACCTGGCATATGACAAGTTGCACATAGAGGCATAACAAATTCTCTAATTTGTTTTGAAACTCCAATATTTTTATTACAATTAATATTTACAGGAATTGTTGCAGCACTTGATTGTGTACCAACAGCTGTAAAGTAAGCAGGAGTTGCTTTTTTGAATGATGTAAAAGGATTTCTACCAGTGTATGTACCAGTAATAATAAACATTGCTAGTAGGTAAAGTAGGTGAAGTAATATTATACATCCAAATATTTTTATAAATACATTTAATATTGCAAATACAGATCCTGAATAAGCCATGTGGGCAAAGTTTGTAAAGATATAAAAAGGAAGAGCAGGTATAATTGCTTTTGATAAAACCATAACTATAATTTCATTAAATTCATCTATTATATTATAAAAATATTCTCCCTTATTATGTTGTCTTAAGATTGATACACATAGACCAAGGATGAAAGCAAAAACTAAGGCTGATGTTACTTCTAAAATTGGTTCTAGTGGAATTGTGAAGAATGGATCAAGTGAATTAGCAGATGCATCTTGAACATTTTTAACCATTTCAGCTGATATAAAGCTTGGGAAAATATTTGATGCCATAGTATAAGATAAAGTTCCTGCTATAAGTGTTGAACCATAAGATAAAAGTAAAGTTACAAGCAATAATTTTCCAGCACCTTCAGAAAGGTCTGCAATACCTTTTGTAACAAAAGCTAGAATCATTAGTGGTATTATGAAGCCTAAAAATTTACCAAATAAGCCACCGATAGTTACAAGTATTCGAACTCCAACTTCTGGTAAGACTCTACCTACTACAATACCGAGTATTATAGCAATGATTAATTTAGGGATAAGACCCATATTAAAATTTTTCTTACTCATTTTAATCCTCCAAATTTAAAAAATTTTTTCTAATTTTTTGGCCAGTTTCTGTTCCTGCAAGACCACCAATACCGGTTTCTCTTAAGGATTCATGTAAACTGTGACCAACTTCTCCCATGGCTTGAACAACTTCTTCAAAAGGGACAATCGATTTTGCACCTGCAAGAGCAAGGTCTGCAGATAAAAATGCATTCATTACACCAGATGCATTTCTGAAGTTACAAGGATATTGAACAAGTCCAGCTATAGGGTCACAAACAAGACCAAGTACATTTATTAAAGTAATGCTAGCAGCCGTTAAAATTTGTTCCGGGCTGGCATCAAGCATTTCTAAAAGTCCTGCACTCGCCATAGCAGAAGCTGATCCACATTCAGCTTGACATCCTCCTTCAGCTCCTGCAAAAGTGGCATATTTAGAAATGATATGTCCAATAGCATTTGCAGTGAGTAGTCCATTTTGTAAAGTAAAATTATCAAAACCATATCTATTTTTAGCAGACACTAACATAGCTGGAATTATACCAGCAGAGCCTGCAGTGGGAGCTGCAATTATTTTGCCCATGGAACTGTTTATTTCAGAAGTAGAAAGAGCCATGGCCATAGCTTCTGTACAAAATTTTCCTGTTATAGTTTCATTATTTTGTGCATAAGCATAAGTTAATTTTGAATATCCATCTATCATTTTATGTGTAGTTTGGCTAGATTTATTAAGGTTAGACTCAGCAGATTCAATCATTACATTTATAGCTTGGTCTAGATAAGATCTTATTTCATCTTCAGTCTTTTTTGTATTTTTCATTTCTTCATTTAAAACAAGTTGATAGATAGAAATATTATTTTTTTTACATGCATCAATTATTTCTTGAGCTTTATTATACATTTAAACCTCCACATATTTAGAAAATAAAAATCTATCAGAATTAAGAATTTTTTCTTGTAAATCTGGATCAAGACTCCTATCAATTTCTACAGTCAAAGTAACTATATTTTTTAAGTTATCTTTACTTGTAGTCATAGACTCAATATTATAATCCCTATCGGATAATAAAGTAGATACCATAGCTATGACACCTGTTTGTTCGTGGTATTGTAGCAAAATAACAGGAAACTCTCCCCTGAAATTTAAAGCAACGCCATTAATATTTACTATATTAATAGCTCCACCACCAATAGAACTAGCGATTATATATTCAGAAGAACCATCTTCATATGTGAAAATAATTTTTACAGTATTTGGATGATAATTTTCTCCAAGATCTTGTTTTTTAAATTCATAATCTATTCCTAAATCATCAGCAATTTGAATAGAATCCTTTATTCTAGGATCATAAGTTTCAAAACCCATAATACCAGCCAGCAAAGCCCGGTCAGTACCATGTCCTTGATAAGTCATAGCAAAAGAACCATGTAGGATAAACTCAACTTTTTTAAATTTTCTAGGACAAATTTTAATAGCTGTGTTTCCGATCCTACAAGCACCTGCTGTATGAGATGAACTAGGTCCAACCATAATCGGACCTATGATATCAAAAATTGTATAATCAGACATAAATTACCTCTTTTAAAAATTTCTGTACTAATATATAAAATATAGTATTATATAAATAATCAGATTATTACTATAAAAGCTACCATAAAATACATCATATTGCAATAAATATGCTCATAAATAAAAGGAGTAGAATATGCTAATTAAAAATATTAGGTTAATGGATCCTGCCAGCAAAAGAGACGAAATAGTGGATATATTAATTGAAGATGAAAAAATTAAATCCATAGGAAAAAATATTAATATTGAAGATAAAGATATAATTGATGGAAAAAATTTAATAATAAGTCCAGGTTTTATAGATGTTCATGTCCACTTTAGAGATCCAGGTCAAGAATACAAGGAAGATTTAACAACAGGATCCCAAGCAGCAGCTGCAGGCGGATACACAAGTGTGATATGTATGGCAAACACAAAACCTGTTATGGATAATAAAAATCTTATCAAAGATTTTGTAAAAAGAGCAAAAGAACAAATAATAAATGTCTATACAATAAGCTCTTTGACAAAAGGAATGAAAGGCCAAGAACTTGTCGATATGGAAAAAGTTTTGGAAGCCGGTGCTCTTGCCTTTTCTGATGATGGAATACCAAACACGAGAAATGATATAGTCCTTGAGGCTATGGAAAAAGTGAAAGAACTAGACAGCTTGATTTCATTTCACGAAGAAGACCCTAGTCTAAATAAAGAAAATGGAATAAATCATGGAAAAGTAGCTGAAGAAATGGGACTTTACGGAGCTCCTGCTATATCAGAAGAAATAATGGTTGCAAGAGATTGTTATTTTGCCTATAAAACTGGAGCAAAAGTAAATATACAACATATTTCAGCGGCTGGTTCTTTGGATATAATTAGAGAATATAAAAAATTAGGTGCAAAAGTCTATTGCGAAGTAACACCACACCACTTCTCTTCAACTGAAGATTTAATAAGAGAAAAAGCAAGCCTTGCAAAAATGAATCCACCACTTAGGACTGAAGAAGATAGACAAGCAATAATTAAAGCTTTAAAAGATGGAACAATAGACTTTATTGCAACAGACCATGCTCCTCACTCAAGCGAAGAGAAAAACCAAGAATTTACCAAGGCACCCTCTGGAATAATAGGACTTGAAACAGCACTTGGACTAGGAATAACAAATCTTGTAAGAGAAAATAAATTAAGCCTTATGGAATTTTTAGAAAAATTGACAATAAACCCAGCAAAGCTATATAAATTAGAAACAGGCAGAATAAAAGAAGGTTTGCCAGCAGACCTTGTAATATTTGATGAAAACGAAGAATACACAGTTGAAAAATTTAAATCAAAATCTTCAAACTCACCATACATAGGAAAGAAACTTTATGGCAAGGTAAAATATACAATCTGTAATGGAAAAATAGTATACAAAGATTAAAAAATAAAGCTGTGGCAATTTGCTACAGCTTATTAAATATAAAAAAAGACTATGGAATCCATAGTCTAATTAAAAATTGGTGCACACAAGAGGAATCGAACCCCCGGCCTAGGCTTTAGGAGAGCCTCGCTCTATCCTACTGAGCTATGTGTGCATATAAATAAATTTTATATCAAGATAAAATCTATGTCAATTAAGAATAAAAATCTATAAATTTTATTTTAAGTTATTAAATAATAGAAAATAATATTCTAAATATGATATAAATAAAAACCTCCTTGTTAAATTTTGGAATTTATCAAAATAACAGGAGGTTTTATTATTTTAAATTATTTACAAAAAATCTTTACTATAATTATGATAATTTTTCAACAAAAGCCTTTACAAGACTTGAAAGATCTTTAGGAGTTCTTGCAGTTAAAATATTTTCTGAAACTACAGTTTCTTCATCTATCCAATTAGCTCCTGCATTTACTAAATCATCTTTTATGCTATAAAAAGAAGTAACATCTTTTCCGTTAAGATCAACACAAGATGCAAGCATCCAAGGGCCATGGCAAATTGCAGCTATAACTTTATTTTCTTTATCTATTTCTTTAACTAAATCAATAGTTGCTTGGCACCTTCTCATATAATCTGGAGAATATCCCCCAGGAATAAATAAGGCATCTAGGTCTTTAGGGTCTACATCTTTTGATGCTATCTCAGAGGTAAATTTAACCCCATTTTCAGAAGTATAAGTTTTATCTTTTTCACTTCCTATTATAATAACTTCAAAATCTTCCTTTAATCTATGGTAAGGATAAATAAACTCTTCTTCATTAAATAAATTTTCTAAAAGAATTCCGACTTTTTTCATAATTGTCTACTACCTCCTAATTATTTGTATAAAAAAAGCGAGACAATAAGTCCCGCTTTATATTATTGATCTTAGATTCTTTGTCTATCTTTGATAACGTGTTTACCATCTTTGAATACATCTGAGCAAAGATTTGTTGCAAAGAAGTAAATAGTGTAATCAAGATTTGGTGCATCAAATACTGTGATGTCAGCTTTTTTACCTTCTTTGAAACTTCCTATGCTGTCTCCTCTATTTACAGAGTAAGCAGCGTTGATAGTTACAGCATTGTAAACTTCAACTGGAGTAAGTTTCATCATAAAGCAACCAAGTTGCATAATGAATTGAAGGTTAGCAGTTGGACAAGAACCTGGGTTTGAGTCAGTTGTTAAAGTGATTGACATATCATTATCAAGCATCTTTCTTGCAGGAGCATAAGTGTCTTCCATTAAAGAGAAAGTTGTTCCTGGAAGAAGATTTCCTATAACTCCAGATTCAGAAAGTTTTTTGATATCTTCATCAGTAATCATCATTAAGTGTTCTGCAGAAGTTGTGTGAAGTTCAGCAGCAACTGATGATCCACCAATTGATTCAATTTCATCAGCGTGGATTCTAGTTTTTAAACCGTGTTCTTGAGCAGCTTTTAAAAGTCTTTTTGATTGTTCAGCATTAAATACACCTTTTTCACAGAAAACGTCACAGAATTCTGCAAGATCTTCTTCTACTACTTTTGGAAGCATGTCAATAACTTTATCAATAAATTTATCAGGATCTTCTTTATATTCTTCTGGAATAGCATGAGCTGCCATGAAAGTTGATACAAGATCGATTGGAAGATCTTCATTTAATTTTTTAACAACTTCCATTTGTCTTTTTTCAACATCCCAAGTTAAACCATAACCGGATTTTGCTTCAACAGTTGTTACACCGTGAATCATCATGTGGTCAAGTAATTCTTCAGTTTTATTATAAAGTTCTTCGAAAGAAGCTGATCTAGTTGCTTTTTGTGTAGAAAGAATTCCACCACCTTGAGCAAGAATATCTAGGTAGCTAACTCCATTTAATTTTTTAGAAAATTCATGTTCTCTTGATCCACCATATACAAGGTGAGTGTGAGCATCAATTAAACCAGGAACAGCTACTTTACCTTTCATATCTATAAGTTCAGTTTTATCTGATTTTAATTCTTCTGGAACTTCGCCTTCGCCAACTTTAAGAATTTTTCCATCAGCTATTGCTATATAACCATTTTTTAATAAATTAGCTTCATTCATTTCCTTACCACGTAATGCACGACCTTTGTCATTAGGTGAAAAGATTTCACTAAAATTATATAAAATTTTATCTGCTGTCATTTTAAACCTCCATTATTTAAATATTCTTTAAAATATAACTCTACTATAATAAATCATAACATAAAAAACTAGATTATTTACATATAATATTATATACTATATGAGTAAATTAAATTAAATTCATGTCTAATTATCATCTAAGGCGTCGAAAAAAGGAAATAAAACGAATTTTTTTAAAAAATTATAACGTTTTCTTTATATCGACTTTTTAAAGACGAAAAATAAATACAATCAGACGTGAAAGATACCATAATTTTTAAGGAGGAATATAAATGAAAATTAGCAATGAAGACATTGCAAATGCAATGAAAGTTAAGTTAGAATTCGACGAACTTCCAGAAGCTCCTAAATTCGAAGAAGGAATTCGTAGAGCTCCAGACAGAGGATTCAGACTATCTCAAGCACAAACTGAACTTGCACTTAAAAATGCACTTAGATATATCCCAGAAAAATTCCATGAAGAATTAATTCCAGAATTTCTTGAAGAATTAACTACAAGAGGAAGAATCTATGGATACAGATTTAGACCAGAAGGAAGACTATACGGTAAACCAATTGATGAATACAAAGGTAACTGTGAAGCTGGTAAAGCTTGTCAAGTTATGATTGAAAACAACCTTGACTTTGATGTAGCTCTTTATCCATATGAATTAGTTACATACGGAGAAACAGGATCTGTATGTCACAACTGGATGCAATATAGACTAATCAAAAAATACCTAGAAATCATGACTGATGAACAAACACTTGTTGTTGAATCAGGACATCCACTAGGATTATTTAGATCAAGAAAGAACTCTCCAAGAGTTATAATCACTAACGGTCTATTAGTTGGTGAATATGACAACCATGACGATTGGGAAATCGCAGAAGAAATGGGAGTTACTAACTACGGACAAATGACAGCTGGTGGCTGGATGTACATTGGACCTCAAGGTATCGTTCACGGTACATTCAATACTCTACTAAACGCTGGTAGATTAAAATTAGGTCTTAAAGCTGAAGACGATTTAAGAGGTAAATTATTTGTTACTTCTGGTCTAGGTGGAATGAGTGGTGCTCAAGGTAAAGCAGCAGAAATCGCTCATGCAGTTGGTATCGTTGCTGAAGTTGACTACTCAAGAATTGAAACAAGACTTGAACAAGGTTGGATTTCAAAAGTAACTGAAACTCCAGAAGAAACAATGAAATTAGCTAAAGAATATCTAGACAAAGAAGAAGCAATGTCAATCGCTTATCACGGAAACATTGTAGACCTTCTACACTACATTGACAAAAACGACATTCATGTAGACCTACTTTCTGACCAAACTTCATGCCATAACGCATATGATGGTGGATATTGTCCAGTAGGAATCAGCTTTGAAGAAAGAACAAGACTTCTTGCTGAAGATCATGACAAATTCGTTAAACTTGTTGATGAAACATTAAAACAACACTATGAAGTTATCAAATCATTAGTAGCTAAGGGAACTTACTTCTTTGACTATGGTAACTCATTTATGAAAGCTATCTACGATGCAGGCGTTAAAGAAATTTCTAAAAACGGCGTAGATGATAAAGACGGATTCATTTGGCCTTCATACGTTGAAGACATCATGGGACCACTTCTATTTGACTATGGATATGGACCATTCAGATGGGTATGCCTAAGCAGAAAACACGAAGACTTAATCGCAACTGATAAAGCTGCTATGGAAGCTATTGATCCAGACAGAAGATACCAAGATAGAGATAACTACAACTGGATTAGAGACGCTGAAAAGAACCAATTAGTAGTTGGTACTGAAGCAAGAATTCTTTACCAAGACGAAGAAGGAAGAGTAAGAATTGCTCTTGCATTCAACAAACTTGTTAGAGAAGGAAAAATTGGCCCTGTAATGATGGGTCGTGACCACCATGACGTATCTGGTGTAGACTCTCCATTCAGAGAAACTTCAAACATCAGAGACGGCTCTAACGTATGTGCTGACATGGCTGTTCAATGTTACGCAGGTAACGCAGCTAGAGGTATGACAGTAGTAGCTCTTCACAATGGTGGTGGAGTTGGTATTGGTAAATCTATCAACGGTGGATTCGGACTTCTACTTGACGGTTCAGAAAGAGCTGATGAAATTGTTAAATTATCACTTAGCTGGGACGTTATGGGCGGCGTAGCTAGAAGAAGCTGGGCTAGAAACGAACACGCTGTTGAAACTGCAGTTGAATTCAACAAAAACCGTGAAGACGGACACATCACTATTCCTTATATAGCTGATGACAAAAAAGTTTCAGATGCAGTTGCTAAAATTTTCAACAAATAATTTAATTAATAATTAAAATTAAGAAATAACCTTTCACATCTGTGAGAGGTTATTTTTTTACTATAAATAATATTATAAGACCTGGGATAAGTACCTACATATCAAATACTAATTAAAAACAAAACCTGTAAAAAGATAAATAGAAATATATAAGTAGAAAAAGCAATATGTAGTACAAAAATAACTAAAAAACTACTATAATAGATATTAAATTTATATAGATACCTATATAAAACAGTGAATTTGATATACTTAACTTGGGAGGCAGAAAGATGAAAAAAATACAAACAAAAGATTTAACCATAATAGCTATGTTTATAGCACTTACAACAGTTGCAACAATGTCAATTCAAGTACCAATTCCAGCAACTAAAGGATACATAAATATAGGAGATACAGTACTAATATGTGCAGGACTTCTATTAGGAAGAACAGCTGGAGGATTAGCTGGTTCAATAGGATCAGCCTTGGCAGACCTATTATCAGGTTATGGCTACTATGCACCTATAACATTTGTAGTAAAAGGAATTGAAGGATTTCTTGCAGGATATTTAAAAGAAAAAACAAAAATAAACTTTATAATATGCGGACTTATAGCAGGACTTGTAATGGCACTTGGATATTTTATAGCAGAAGGAACAATACTTTATAACTTTCAAGCGGCTGCAGCTAGCTTACCAGCAAATATAATGCAGGGTATTGGAGGTAGTATACTTGCAAGTATCCTATACAAAGCAATAGAAAAGACAAAAGTACTAGAAAAAACAAACGACAATTAAAAAATAGAAATGAAACATAGCTAAATATTTGGCTATGTTTTTTTGTATGTCAATTTATATTGCTAGTAAAAAATAATGTAATAATATACAATTGTTATATTAGAAGGGAGTAGCAATGACAGTAAAAATAATTACAGATACGAGTAGTGACTTTAGCCTTGAGCAAGCAAAAGAGTATGGCGTAGAACTACTAAGCATATATATTTCCGATGGAGAAAAAGAATATAAAGATTTAATAGATATAAATAGTCAAGATATATTTAAAGGACAAGAGAAAAATATAAAATTTACAACTTCTCAAATACCAGTACTTGAATACTATACTAATTTTAAAAAAGTCCTAGATGAAGGAAATGATTTTATTTATATAAGTCTATCTTCAGGAATGTCTGGATCCTATAATAATTCTTTATTAGCAATAGAAGAACTAAAAAAAGAATATAAGCAAAACTTTATAGCCCTAGATTCAAAAGCGGCATCTGTTGGACTAGGATTAATTGTTAGGTATTTGGCAGAAGCAGCAAAAAAAGGATTAAATTATAACGATCTTATTGAATTTGCGGAATTTCTAATAGAAAATGTTGTCCACCTGTTTACAGTATTCAACCTAGACGAACTTTACAGGGGAGGAAGGCTTAGGAAAAGTACAGCCAACATAGGAAACCTCCTAAGTATAAGACCTATAATCCATGTAGTAGATGGGGAATTGAAACTTAGAGAAATATCTAAAGGTAATAGGATGGTATATAAAAAGATAAGTAATGAAATTATAAAGACAATGAAAAGCTATGGAGAAGATGAATTAATATATTTAGTCTATGGTAAAGAAAGAAACTATATAGATCCACTTTTTGAAAAATACAAAAAAGAAAGTAACTTAAAAAGAATAGATACAAACCCTGTTGGATGTACAATATCAATACATACAGGAAGTGAATTTTTTGGAAATGCTTTTTTAAAAAAAGAAATTCCAGAAAAATTTAAAAAATATTCTTGACAAGATTAAAATAAATATAGTAGTATATAGAAGTTGCAAAACAAACAAGCAAATTTTTTAAAAATAAATTAAAAAAAGGCTTGACAAGGTATACTAATAAATAGTATACTATATGAGCTGTCTCAATGAGGCGGCATTAAACTTGATAATTAAATAATGTGAAGAACACAAGCAAAGCAAGCTTAGCGGAAAGTCAAAAGAATGATGAAGCTAA
>QWCK01003157.1_pt1 | contig 18624 bp, 14 predicted proteins | sample 1972571 | NCBI WGS metagenome assembly QWCK01 (sample SAMN09866710, study PRJNA288562) | Human gut metagenome isolate term2_stool, whole genome shotgun sequencing... | isolation source: gut | host: Homo sapiens | place: USA: California
CACTGACTTCGCTCTAGCTGCTTAAGCAGAGCCTTTAAAAGTCCGTCAGCTCCGGGGGTGCTTCTACCTCGGTTCCTGGCGTCGTTTTTCAGGAGCCACCGGCTGCAGTTTTCGTCAATGGGATTGCAGCGACACTTTACAGTGACTGAGCCTATAGAATCTCTAGTTTGCCGAGTAGATTCAGGCTGAGAAAAAGCTCAGGCAAACTGCGCACGGAGAAGAATGCAGGAGTACCAGTTGGACCGGGGTTCGATTCCCCGCGGCTCCACTATGACGAACTCGAACGGCAAGCAAGTTTGCTTGTTAGTGAGAGTGAGGAAATAGTGCGTAATCCCGTCAGGGATTACCAGCACCATCAGGACGCTCATTTTGATACAAAGTGAGCGTCCTATTTTTATGTTGCGCGGAGGGGCGGTTTGGCTTGTCAGCGCAGGTTTCTGGATTTTACTCGCTTGTCTATATGCGTCTGCGGGGGTCGCCGAGGTGATACGCCTGAGGCTGATTTCAGCTAGTGGGTGCGTGCCTGGGAGTTGCCGCTAAAAAGTGTTGCTGGCGCTAAAAGGTTTGTATAGTGAACAGACTTCTTAGATCCTTTTTCTATTTTCTACTGGTCATCATTCGCGAGATCCGAGGCGTAGAGCATTTTAGCTTCCCCAGCTTGGCCGATGGCTTGGCGTACATGTTCGCATTTGAGGTCCAGTACGCGTAGCTGGCCGTCTACTTCTGCGAGAGCTTCGATACGGCGGTATTGGGAACCGTGTCTTTCAGCGTAATCTGCATAGCCACCGTCCCCAACAAGGCAACCGCGCCATCCTCGCTTTTCAGTCGTTTCAACATCCGATTCATGGACTTTCCTATCTAAAGGATCTTGATAGATTTAGCGACTTTATCCAGATTTGCCTGGTTCTGTTTTTCGAACATGGCAGCAATGGAAACCACCGTATTGTCGTCAATCTTTATAAACCAGGCACGGCTCGCCAGATTTTGATCCACTTAGACGCCCATTTTGATACAACGCTTGGCTTGGCTGGGTAGCGGATCGGGATGGGTGTTTTGCTTGTTGGAGTGGCAAGGTAGTTCGATCGGTTGTTGGCTATGTGAGGGTGATGGTTCCTTTCGTGCCGTCGACGGTTACGATTTGCCCATCGGTGAGTGTGCTGGTGGCGTTTTGGGTACCCATCACAGCGGGGATGGCGTATTCGCGAGCGACGATAGCGGCATGGGATAACTGTCCGCCAGTATCTGCAACCACCGCACAAGCCAGACTAAACAGTGGTGTCCAGGTGGGGTCAGTGTACTGGCAAATCAGTACGTCGCCGGGCTGAAGCCGGTAGAAATCCGCTGTTGAGGTAATGATTCGGGCTGGCCCCGATGCTCGCCCAGGCGATCCGGGAGTGCCAGTGAGCGTGGCTTCACCTTCGAGCCTGGTAGGAGCTGCGTTTCCCCACCATCTTGCGGCAGCTTCGGGTCGGTGTCGGTGCCGCAGCGCTATGAGTTTTTGCACGTGTTCGGTCGTTAGCTCCTGATTTAGGGCGGCGGTGACCTCTGCGAAGGTCAGTAGCTTGATGTCTGAAGCTTGGTTAAGGTAGCCGTTCTTGTACATGCGATTGGCGAGTATGTCCATGAGCACTCGGGCTTGAACGTAGGCTTCCTCGATCAGGTAAAGGGAAGCTTCGCGGGCGATGTGCCCGGCTCGCCAACGTTGCACCATGAGTTTAAACTTGCTGCGGGTGAACCGTGGTAGGCGTTTGGTAATCGATGCGATGAGATCGTCATGACTGGGCGGGTTATGCTCGGGGACGCTCTGGCGTCGAATCGCGGCCAGCGTGTGGCTGAGTTGCTCGAGGTTTTCGCGCCAGGAACGTTGCGAGAATGGCAGGTACATCTTAGAGGTGTTCGCTCCGTAGGAATCTAAGAACTGCGTGATCTCGGCACAAGTGGACTCTGATTCAGGTGACAAGGCGGCTAGTCGTTGTAGTTCGCGGTTGATTACAGTGGTCGTATAGTCGAGTTGACCGAGAAGATCGTACGGGGTCAGGTCTGCGCGTCGGGCAAGTTTCAGCATGGCTTTGAGCCGGATGGAAAGCAGCATCGCTGGGCCGAGGTAGTCAAGGAATCTAGTGCGCGCAATATCATCCACCAGAGCCAAAGTTCGGTCGAGGGCATCGATAATCGTGGTGTGGGATGCATCATCCGCCGGAATACCGATAGCTGTGAGCCGCTTGCGAAACTCTTGTTCCACCGTAGGCCAGTCATCGGGGTCGGGTGAGGGGTAATTCAATAGCCGCAGCAGTTTTGGGCTGAAGCGCACCTGGGGGTAGGCGACGGTGATGGTGCCGTCGTCACTCATCTCGATCAGTTCAGTGATCGGGGTGGAGTACGCCCCAATCTGGGCCATGCCGAATTGCAGCTGGCGGTGCACCCTGATGATGGCAAGCAGGTCGAGAGGGTATGGGCCGGGATAATGCTCAACTAGGTCTTGGCGAAATATCCGCGCCAGCCGGGAGGGCTTACGACCCGGTTTCTCCGCAGTACTACTGGTGTCAGTCTTGGCTGGGATGGTGGTGATTGGTCTGGCTTGCAGCAGCCACAGCTGGTCGTCGTATGCCCACTCGACATCCATCGGCATAGCGAAATACTCATGCACCTCTCGACCCACGGCTGCGAGTTCACGTACTTGGTCATCGGTGAGGCAGCGTTTGCCTACCTCATTGGGGGTTTCGGTGCGTATCGTCTGGCTGCCGTTGCGGTCGAGGCGGGATTGTTTCGCCCCTACCTGCACGCTGATGTGGTTGCCGCTGACGCGGTAGTCATCCGGTGTGACCGCACCAGCAACCACGCTTTCACCTAAACCCCACGATGCGTTGATCACCGTTTCCTCCGCACCACTGATGGGATCAACAGTGAAAAGCACCCCGGCAGTGGTAGCGTCAATGAGGCGTTGGACGATGACCGCTATCGCTACCTCGGTGTGGTCGATGTTGTGGCGTTGGCGGTAGTTGACTGCTCGATTAGTCCACAGTGACGCCCAGCACGAGCGCACAGCCGCGCAGACCTCATCTACCCCCACGACGCCGAGGAAAGTGTCTTGCTGGCCAGCAAACGACGCCTCCGGCAGGTCTTCAGCAGTAGCCGATGAACGCACCGCCACCGCCACATCCCCGCCCCACGCAGCAAGATATTCCCGGATCGGAGCCACGACCTGTTCAGGAAGAGCCTGGGCTTCAACCGCATCCCGCACCGCGCCAGCGCCCCCACGTGCCAGTAAATCGGCAAGATCGAGATTAGCTACCGCCTGCCGGTAGACATCAGCCGAGATAACGAACCCATCGGGCACCGGGAACCCCGCTTCAACCAGACGCCCCAGCCCCACGGCCTTGCCACCACCGGTGGCCAAAGTGGCCTCACGCAGCGAAATGATCATGATGAACTCCTTGCTACTACCAGTCCACCCGCAGTGAGCAGGAGGGCAAGAATGACCATGCATAGTGATGCTGTTCCCAACGAAAACCTGGTGCACACCCCGAAGGCGGGTACGAGAACAGCTGCCCCAGCGTATCGACCTAACTGCACCCATGACGATGTTGTTGCCACCTGATCTGGTGGAGCCACCGCCTGGGTGGCAGACAAGATCATCGGCAAACTCCCCGCGCAACCCCCACAGATCAGCGCCACCCCCAGACTCAACGCCACCACCGAGTTAGCACCAAGAACCCCCACCCCACTTGCGGCCACCGCGAAAGACACAATCAAACCCCACCGAGACTGTGAGAACATCCCACCAGTCAGGCTACCCACCGCCGCCGCGAGAAAACACGGCACCAACCACAACCCCATACCGGCCGAGTCGATGCCATGAAGACGATCCAACTCCCACGGCAGATACGTCACCGCCACCGCGATCAGCCCACCAGCAATAGCCGATAACACAAAAAACCTGGTTAACACACCAGCTGACACTCTCGGCACCACCGCCGATAGCCGCCAACGGTGGCTACCGTGAGCGGCAGGAGTACTGCGAGGTGTGCGGGGAATAAGAACCAGGGCTAATGCCACACCACACACCGCCACCGGGACCACAGCGAGCAGGCCGAAACGCCAGCCTGGCCCAGCAGCAAAATAGCTTCCAAGAAGTGGACCAGCTACTTGAGCAACTACCTGAACCAAGCCGAGCACACCAAAGACCCTGCCCCGCTCACCCTCGGGCATCCCACCTACCACCAACAGCGCAGCCGGCACCACCACACCAGCACCCATGCCTTGCAAGAGGCGACCCAGCAGAAAAACCAGCATCGACGAAGCTAGGCCGGCAAACACAGTCCCGACGACGTAAATAGCGAGACCACAGGCATAACTTCTACGGGCACCCCACCGGTCAGCCAAGGGAGCACCCACCACTAAAAAGACCAAAGAGAAAACGAAATACGTGCCATTAACCCAGGAATAGAACCCAGGCGCAGCAAAATCACTCACAATCCGTGGCGTCATCACCGCCACCATCGCGTGCATCAACCCAGAACACGCCATCCCCACCGCAGCAGGAATCAACGCGGCATGAGGGCACGCGCGCAGCACCATCACCGACGAATCCCGGTAAGCAATAGATCCAATTGCGCATCAAAAACCTCGCCCAAGCCAGGCGATTCAGGCTCCAACGCCCACAGCGCAACCGAAGAAAAATAACACGCCGCAAGCCCGTGTGTAATCTGCTGCACAGGCACATCACGCCACTGCCCAGAAGCCACACCACGCTGCGCGCACTCAGCGAAAAACTCAAACAGTCGCCCCCGCTCAGCACTAGCAGCAACCTTACCCACCGAACGCAACCGCGCCAACACCATCATGCGAGCAATAACCTCGTTATCACCAAACCACTCGGCAGCTGCCGCAAAGCTGGCACGCACCTGCTCATCAGCAGGCAACGACGGGTCATCAGCGCCCAGCATCATCTCGAGCACATGCTCACTCAGAAACGAAAACACGCCTTCCTTCGTCGGGAAATGCGTGAAAAACGTTCCCTTGCCAATATCGGCCGCTTCGGTGATCTGATCGACAGTAGTGGCATCAAAACCCTGCGACTCAAACAACTCAACAGCAACCTCAACAATCCGCTGCCGCGTCGCGACCCGCCTGCGCTGAACCCGTGGACGATCAACCATAAAAATAGAGTAACACTAAACATGACCACAGTCATATTAGGTGGCAGTGCGGGCCCGGCACCCACACCGCACCCCAGTGCACCCGCCGCAGCCGTTGTGCAACCAAGAAGCACCTGCTGCACCCAAAACCAGCTTTTTATCAAAATGAACGTCTAAACATCGGTAATGCATCACTGCAAAAAACCTACCGCCCCCAGATCGCTAATCACTGCACCAAACCAAACCAAGGCGAACTACCACGATTTCTCGTGGAAAACTCCCACGAACCAATTATCGACCACCAAACCTTTAACGCAGTCCAAATAGAACTCGCCGAACGCCGCAAACACGGACGGGCAGCAAGCCCAGGGATCGGCACTAACGCGTTCACTTCCCACATAGTTTGCAGCGTGTGCGGCAAAAAATACCATCGCCGCACGAAAAAACGTGGCGACCGATCCAGGAAAATTTGGTGGTGCGCGACAGCAACCAAAGGAAAAGGTAACCCCTGTCGAGCACCACAACTTCCAGAAACCATACTGAAAACCATCTGCCTGGATCTGCTCGGACTTAAGGATTGGGACGATACGCAAATATTGACCAAACTCGACAAAATCACCGTTTTCCCCAATCGCTACCTCACCTTCACGCTAAAAAACCAAAACGAACCAGTAATAGTTGATCTAGCACAATGGAGGAAACCCAGTGACTACCACCGCAACAACCAGGCGTAAACGAGTTACCGCGATCCCGGCAACCAAAACGCTCAGACACAATACTGACAGTTTTAGCCGCGCAATAAAACGTCGGGTTGCCGCCTACGCGCGGGTCTCCACCGAGCAAGAAGAACAAGCCTCCTCATACGAAGCTCAAATCGACTACTACACCCGCCACATTCAATCCAGAACCGACTGGGAATTCGCTGGCATGTACGCTGACGAAGGCATCACCGGCACCAACACCCGTCACCGTCAAGGATTCAAAACCATGATCGCCGACGCACTCGCCGGCAAAATCGACCTGATTCTCACCAAGTCCGTATCCCGTTTTGCCCGTAACACCGTCGATACCTTAACTCACGTGCGCCAGTTAAAAGACGCAGGAGTAGAGGTGTATTTCGAGAAAGAAAACATCTGGACCTTGGACTCAAAAGGCGAACTACTCATCACGATCATGTCCAGCCTGGCACAAGAAGAATCACGCTCCATTTCTGAAAACGTAACATGGGGACACCGCAAGCGCTTCGCCGACGGAAAAGTAATGGTGCCCTACAAATCCCTACTCGGTTACAAAAAGGGCAACGACGGAAACCTCGCCATCGACCAAACCGAAGCACCAGCCGTGCGCCGTATCTATGCCCGATTCCTCCAAGGAGCCACCCCGCAGACAATCGCAAAAGAACTCACCACCGACCAGATTCTCACGCCGCACGGTAAAAACATCTGGTCAGCCAGCACCATCCGCTCCATCTTGACCAACGAAAAATACAAAGGCGATGCGCTACTACAAAAAAGCTTCACCACCGACTTCCTGACCAAAACCAAGAAAACCAACGAGGGCGAAGTACCCCAATATTATGTGACGGGTAACCATGAGCCGATCATCGAACCCGCTACCTGGGAAATCGTGCAAGCAGAACTAGCACGCAGATCAGGAAAAGGAACCGCCTCCACCCATCCGTTCGCCACCCGGATCAAATGCGCCGACTGCGGCGGCTGGTACGGACGTAAAGTCTGGCACTCAACCAGCAAATACCGCCGCTACATCTGGCGCTGCAACAACAAATACAAGCCCGGCTACCACTGCACAACCCCACACATCACCGAACAACAAATCAAAGAAGCCTTCACCCAAGCCCTAACCGAACGCGTCAGCAATGATGCCGTGCTCGATGGCGCGATGCAACTACTCGACGACACCGTCTACAACACGACAGAACTCGAAAACCGCCAGACTGAGATCGCTACGCGGATGGAAGAAACCGTAGCGTTAATGAACCAACTCATCACCGAAAACGCCAACACCGCGCACGACCCTGACGAATACGATGCCCGATGGCACCAGCTCGAACAGCGCTACCAACAACAAGAACAAGAACACCAGGCGATCAACGACCAGATAACCGACCTCACCACTCGCCGCGCGCAAGCAGTAGCTATTCACGACTATCTAGTTACGCGGTCACCACTCGAATACAGCAACGAAGCCTGGAACATGCTTGTTATGCAAGCTGCTGTAAAGACCGACGGAACTATCCGCCTCTATTTCAAAGACTGAATCTGAACGACAGCCAGGAGAAAACTGTTGAGTCCTGGCGTGCGGATGCCTCCATATGATATTGGTGAAACCTCAAACAGAAAGGTAAACCAGTGAACATCAATAACATTAGCAATTCTGGAGACGGGAATATTTTTAACCAAAATATCGGGGATACAAATATTTACGGGATGAGTGTTGATGAATTGGCGCAGGAATGGTGGCACAGCAAAAGAGCTGGTAAAGACGCATTTCGTGAGCGAATAAAGACATTTATCATTCAGGCCATTGTCTCAGTAATGTTCATCGGTGTTTTTGCCTTTTTGTCTTGGCGTGCTGGCGCATTTGAAAGCATCAATGCTGTTACTGATTTCGTAATGGAGCTTTCGATCCAAGCGATTGCTTCGCTTCTGGGGCTAGTTGTAGGGGCGATCTCCGGGGGGCTAGCAGTCACCACGATTTCTAGGCGCGACGAAGTTGAGGAATGGGACGCTGCGCACAGAAGGGAAATCTGTCTCTGGATCAGAAAGCGTCGCATTGGAAGAAAGGAATGGAAGGCTGCCTTGAAACGCGCACGGGGTAATAACGCGGATCTTGAATCGCGCGGCTGCTGAGGCTGCACCCAAACCTCACCCGCTGCACCCAAAAAACCGTCTTGTATCAAAATGAACGTCTAAACAACGAATATATGCAGGTCACAGGTTTATCCTGGGGCCTGCATATATTTTGAGCCCGGGAATAGAACCCGTGAGGGCTGGCGCGGGGAGGTTGCTGACTGACGGTTGGACGCAACGAATGACACTCGGGGGGCAGTGGCGTGAGGATCTGGATGAGCCGGTGCGTATCGCCTGGGTGCAATAACAAGGATTCAAGCCATACAAGTCTCAGGATAGAATTGGCCATCCCGTCTGCCCCATGAGCTTTAACTGGTGGCAGACGAGGTGCCCTGCACTATTGAACCTTAGTGAATCACTACTTGCTATAACCCATTGTTGAGCAGCACGGGTAGTTGAACTACTTCGGTGTTCGCTTGGGCGATAATGTCCTCGATTATTGTCTGCTGTGCGCGGGCCCGGCGCATAAGGAACGGCGATGACGTTTCGGTTGCCGGGAGTGACTGGTTGATTACCCATGCCCACGGCTCAATACTTGCTCGCGACAGGTCGGCTGCCAGGGATTGTGCCTCGAGCATTGGCGTGGTTTCTGGCAGTGTCACGAGCATTGGTCGGGTCACTTCCGTATCTTGCAGGCGTTGGAGCGTGGTCGCGGATTCGTCACGTCCGGATTGGCGCATGAGTTCGCGGTGGTAGGACCCAGTGGCGTCCAGTAATAGCAGAGTGTGTCCGGTGGGGGCGGTGTCGAGGACGACCCACTGGTTTTGCGCCGTTGCTACTACCTCAGAAAATGCTTTGAAAATGGCCACTTCTTCCGTGCATGGGGAGCGCAGGTCTTCCTCCAACTGTGCGTACCCGTCGGCATCGAGAGAAGCGCCTTTGGTGGCGAGCACTTCTTCACGGTAGCTAGCCGTCACCGCGTCCGGGTCGATCGATGACACCGTCAAACCTTTGACGCGATTTTCGAGGGAAACATCGAGGTGATTCGCGGGATCCGTGGTGGATAGATACACTGGCTTGCCGCGCTTAGCGAGCTCCAATGCCAGCATTTGTGCAACGGTGGTTTTCCCCACCCCACCTTTGCCCATACACAAGACGAGTTTCGGTTTCCCCTCTGCTAGCTCATCCACCAGATGGGATAAACCGACGTACGGCTCGGAATTGGACTGCGCAGAGCCCGGCTCTAGTGCGGGATCCGCGCTCGAAGTTGCGTCGCCGTCAGCCTCGCCCAGATGTAGGAGGCCGTCTACTCCCATCACCGGGTTGGCCTTCAACTCGATCCGTACCGTTGGAACACTCTTGAGCGCACTCAGCTGCGTATTCGTGGCAAGGCCATCAAGTAGTGCCTGTTCTCGGGCGTAAATAGATTTCGACAGCTGATCGGTTGCGGCGCTCACTGGCAGGATCCCGTTGATCACCAACAGTGCCGGTTTGATTCCCATCTCAAGCAGTTCACCGGTGGAACGGTTAGCTTCTTGCAGGGTCGAGATTTGCGCCCTGGCCACCAGAACCAGTGAAGTTTGTGCCGGGTCAGACAGAGCTGCGACCGCCTCGTGATAGGTTTGCCGGTTCTTCTCTAGCCTCGACATCGGCCCCAGACATGAGGCGTCACCCGCGCCTTTATCAATGAAACTAGACCAATCACCGGGTAAGGACAGTAACCGCAGGGTGTGTCCGGTCGGGGCGGTATCGAAAATGATGTGGTCATAGTGGCCAGTAATGTCTTCGTTGGTTAGATAGTCGACGAATCGGTTAAAACTAGCGACTTCAACCGTGCAGGAACCGGACAAGGTTTCTTCGGTTGTTGCTAGTACCTCGGGTGGCAGTAGGCCGCGAACCGGCCCCAGGATAGACTCACGATACCGCTCTGCTTCTGCCTGCGGATCAATCTCTACCGCATCGAAACTGATAGCTCCGGGCGCAAGGTCGGTTAGCTCTGCTCCGCCCGATCCGATCTCACGGCCGAATACCTGCCCAATATTCGAGGCTGGATCAGTGGATACTAACATCACTCGCTTACCTTCACCTGCCGCGCGGGTAGCTAAAGAGGAAGCAACCGTAGTCTTTCCGACTCCACCTTTACCGGTGAAAAACGCAAACTTGGTTCTCAGTTCAGGAAGGGACATTAGCAGCATCCGCTTCCGCCACAACAACCAGACTCCGCTACGGGCAAAGTTGTCTTTCCGTCCGGGGCTGCCCCTGCGAATTGACGAAGCTGATCGGCTTCGGGATAGGAACCAGTCGTGACGATAATGCCATCAACGACAGTAACTGGCAGGCCGTCCGTGCCAGCTACCTCTACATAGGCGCGAACCGGTTCGCAAGCCGCAAAATCAGCCGGGGCAGACGCCAAATTATGCCGGGTGATAGTAATCCCCTCTTTATCCAGAGCGGTCAGGGTCGCGTTGAAATCAACGAGAGCCTGATCTACGTCGGTTCCGCAGACTCCAGAAGAACAACACAAAGCCGGCTCATAGATATCGATTTGACGCACAGTTAACTCCTTACATTTCGATGTTTGTCGAATCGACACATACTCTACCACACGTTTCGATAGACGTCGAAACGTGTGGTAGAGTTCTTGCATGAACAGCCAACACACTCCGAATTGCTGCCCAGCACCTACAATCGCAGGCCAAGGTCAATGTCAGGAAGCGGCAAATATTTTTGCGGCACTTAGTGATGTCACGCGGCTGCAACTGGCTCTGTTCATATACCGCTGTTCACCGAACCCGGTGTGTGCATGCTCATTTCCCGAGGTTTTTAATATCAGTCGGTCAACCATTTCGCACCATCTCACCAGGCTGGTAAATGCTGGCATATTAGGCCGTGCACAGCAAGGTAAGTGGGCATACTATTCGATCGCCCCGGATTTTGATACTCGACTCCTTGACATTGTTGCTAAACACGTGCCTCAACAACCCACAAGCCGAAAGGGAGCTGCCGTGATCAGAATCCTTTTTGCCTGCAGAGAAAACGCTGGTCGCTCACAAATGGCAGCTGCCATTGCGCAAGAACTAGCTGATTCTGACGTAACCATCATGAGTGCGGGCACCGAACCGGCCGAGGAAGTACACCCCGAGGTGCGCGACGCCCTCGCCGAAATAGGGTTAGAGCCGTTTGCACAGCCAGAAAAACTTGATCCGGCGAAAGTGAAAACGGCAGATTGGGTAATCACGATGGGATGTGGAGAATCATGCCCAGTTTTCCCCGGAACCCACTATGAAGACTGGGAGGTCGCTGACCCGTCGGGGAAACCCGTAGAGGCCGTACGCGAAATCCGCGACGAAATTACCAAGCGCGTAAGAGAGCTACTAACCCGAATCGCTTAACGAAATACCGCTTCACATCCCAAGCAATGCCGAAACATCATCAGCCGGGAATCTAATGGAGCCGCGGGGAATCGAACCCCGTGAGGGTGGCACGGAAGGTCGCGAAGGCAGGCTGAGCGTTCGCCCACGCCAGTAGGATTTTTGCGGCTATTGTCATAATTATCGAACTTCTACCAAAAACGGGATTACGGGTAGTGGTCGCACTGAGATTCGGAAAGGAATACGAGACTTATCGCGTTACTTCACCAATCGCCAATGCCCTTTTCAAATTTGTTTCCCGTGTTTCGCCGTACCAATACTCAATTCCTTTTGCAAAAGCGATTAATCCTTGCAGATGGTTTAGGAAACTCAATACTGGGGGCGGGCTGCCTTTGGAATGCGTCACGTGTTGCTGGAGACCAAATTTTGCGATTCCACGTATGTGGTAGTCGATATTTTTCTTAAACGCGGTATCTAAACGAACATTGTCGTCCACTTGCAGCCCCAATAACAGCTTCTTAGACCCGGGTGGTACTACCCTGGTTTTGCCTTGATTTATCCTAAAACCATGTTTTAGTACGGCTCGATTGACGTCCCGGATCATTAAACCGGCGAAGCCGCGGTCAAAATATTCATGGTCAGGCCGCGGGGAGAAAAACAGGTCATGACAATACCGCGAATATCTTAGACCGTGATACAGCGCTAAAGATGCAAGCTGTTTATCGAGTTCCCCGGCACAAATATTGGCGATAATCCCCGATGTGGGGGCTCCTTACGGAAGCACTCCCCGAATGATCTGCCCAGCGCTGTCTCGATACCTCGGGTAGGGGCCGCCGCTGCTGTCTATTGATATTTCGAGCTTCGTGTAGTTACGGGTTGCCGCGGTGATTTCGAACTTTTCGTTATATAGCGCCTGAATATTGCGTCTTATATTCTTATACGGCAGGAAAGTTGTCAGACGCGCTAGCTCAAAAGCGACAAGCTCTTGATACCCAATCGCTCTGAAGAGTTCATATACCCGAGCCTCATTTGTAAAGATACCAGGCGGGAATCATAGTCGGAAGATGTTTTCCGCAACTCTTTTAGCGGGACTATGGTATTTGCGGTTGCTTTACGAGCAAGGGCGAAGGCAATAAGCTAGTAACCGTAGCCATAAGTGCGTATCTAGCTATAATCTACTCGGGGTAAAACCGCTCCCGATGCTAAGGAACAGCACCAATAATGGGATACCTAGACGCCTGGGACAGGGTTCTTGCCACCATTAGCAAGGCGGGTCGCACTGACCTGCTAGAAAATCTTAATGAGCTGGAAATCCAGGATGGCCCCGATCTTGATCTGGCACTTGATTGGGCAAGCGCCGCGGGTATCCCCCTATCTGATGAAATAGAGACTACAGCTCGGGAGTTAGTTGCTGGTGGCGAGCTGGAACCAGAGGCTCTAGAAGTATTCGAGTAGCGAAAAACCAACCTATACGTGCCTTCCCAACGGCCTCTAGGAGGACGACAAAACCGGTTGCTGCCTCAGCTTAAAGCGGCAATAACACGCAATACCGTGGCCGCATTTTCGCGGAAAGAATCTGGCTTCAGCAGCAAAGACAAGCTAATAGTGCCGGCGAAGGGCAAGTCAAAAAAGTAGCCGGGCTGGCAATAAATCCCAAAGTCGTTTAAGAGTTTTCCCACCAGCGCGTCCTCATCAATATGGGAGGGAAAACGCAACAGTACGTTCCAGCCTCCTTGCGGAGTCATCACCGTAACCGGGCTGGCCGGATCCTCCCCCACCAAACTTTGCAAGGTGCCCAAGTTGGCGGCGCACCGCCCGCGAGTTCGAGCCGACTGTGACGGTATTTCCTGCAAGAAGCCTGGCAGCTGCGTGGCCAAAATATCACTAAAGGGCAAGAACGCATCCGCAATGGTATCTAACCGGGCTTTCGCCTCTGCTACTAGCGACTCCGACCCCGACACCTCCAGCCAAGCGATTTTGGCCCCTGGCGCGCATAGATTTTTCGATAACCCATCGAGGGTGAATGTGAGGATGTCGGGGCAACCGGCCAGGTGAGAGCGAGATTGCGGGGCAGCTGGCAAAGGGAAGTCATAGAACACTTCATCCGCTATCAGGGGCAGACTATGGGATCGGCAGTAATCCATTAAGAGCTGGCGCTCTCCCCTATCTAAATAGGCGCCCGTGGGGTTACCTGGATTAATGATTACTAGGGCTCGCGGACGCTCGGCTCCGTTAACGGTCGGCAGCGAGAGTGGATCCAGTTCCCAGTTTCGCCCTAGCCAAGCAAAACTATAGGAGGTGACCTGCACATTTTCTAAGTTAGCTAAGGCCTCTATCAGCGGATATCCCGGGGTAGGTGCCAGGACTGCCTCACCAGGATCGCATAGCAACTTCATCAGCCAGCTGTAGCCTTGGGAGGTGGAACTAAGCAGGTACAGGTTATCTGGATTAACCTCGCGCTCGTCCCGCTGGGAAAGATAATCAGCGAGGGCGCGGCGGGCGGCGCGTGACCCACGCGGATCAGCTTGGTAGGGACGCTCTGTATTGCCCAATCCGTGCCGAGTGGGATTCGAGTCAGAGATATCTACCAGCTGCTGCCCCTGGGCGCGCCGTTTCCCAGCCGCCGTGGTGATGGCGTTGGGCTCAGAAAGGCTAACTCGCTGTGAAAAATGCATCGCTCCTACTCTACGACGGAGCACGCCTCCCCCGCATCGCCGCTAAAACCTCCGCGTTTACCCGCCCGAAAACATGAAAAACCGGGGGAGCTAGTAGCGTCTAAACAGCGCGCGCACCTTACCCATTACTGTTTGTGGACAAAATGAAGCGCTGATTCACGAGCGAGAAATTTGGGAGACTCTTCCTTTAGTGATCCCCAGTAGTTGCGCAATATCAGCAACCTTGATTCCCTCTGCCCGCATGGAATCCACCAGAGTCTTTTGAGTACGCTTCAATCTGGCGGCAATCTGAGCTGCAGCCGCCTGATTCTCTTGAATTTCAGCTACTTCTTCCCCCAATTTCCCATCAATAGTTATTTTCACCGGAAGTTTGGAAAGCTCTGGCCGTGCTAGAGCCTCTGCCCAGATGCGAACCAAATCTTCGGCCATAGATTGAGCTTCTTTCAAGGTCTTTCCCTGGGTGGCATGTTCTTTCCTCTCGATTTCGACAAATACCGCCCACCATTTACCATCTCTTACAGCGCGAGCTTGAATTTCCTTATTGTTACCCATTTTCCGCCTCCTTAATAATTGCCCTAGCGGTCATTTCCGATATTTCCCGGTGACGGGGAACCGTGATCATTTGCTTACCGATAAACACTTTCGAGTGAGAACCACCCTCTTTTATCACCAGGGATTCGCCGCGCCTACTGGCTATTTTCTTTAGCCGTTTCTCTAAATCCCGACGCTTCATGTACAAAGTATAGTAGGTTAAACTAAATAAATAAAGCATACTTAACAATTATTTTCAGTGTATCAGCAGCTACTCACTCAACTACCGCTAACACTAGGACGGGCACTAACTGCTTCTTGCGGTGGATAAGGAGAAGTCTGCAATTTCTAGCAAACTGGGCGTAAACCCGGAGTATATACGCTGATTTTCCATAGTCGACAGAAGGATGCCAGAATGTGGGAATTGCCCCAGGATCAGTTAATACCCGCAAGCAAGTGCCAAATGGCGCATTTTGTGACAACCTAGAAGCATGGAAATTTGGCCAGGAAAACCGTATCCGCTCGGGGCGACCTATGACGGAGCTGGGGTAAACTTCGCAGTTTTTAGCGAGGTAGCAACCAAAGTTTATCTTTGTTTAATTGCAGAAGATGGTAGCGAAGAGCGTATTGAGCTCCGCGAAGTAGACCACCATGTATGGCATTGCTATATTCCGGGACTGCGTGATGAGCAGCGTTATGGTTTCCGGGTAGAAGGCCCTTACGATCCGGAACAAGGACACCGCTGTGATATTAACAAGTTCCTCCTGGATCCTTATGCGAAGGCCACCGATGGCACTGTGGGAGCCAAGCAGTCACTATATTCCTATGACTGGAACGATCCCAGCCAGCCTAACCATGATGATTCCTTACCCGATATGGCGGTTTCAGTCGTAACTACCCCTTATTTCGATTGGGGAAATGACCGTCCTCCGGGACACGAGCTTCACAAGTTAGTAATTTACGAGGCACATGTAAAAGGCTTCACCAAATTAAATGAACAGATCCCCGAGAAAGAACGCGGCACCTATGCGGGAATCGCCAACCCGGTGACTATCGAATACCTGAAGGAATTGGGAGTAAATGCCATTGAACTGATGCCGGTGCACCAGTTCGTAAACGATTCCACCCTGCAAGAACGTGGTCTGTCAAACTATTGGGGGTATAACACTATTAGCTTTTTTGCTCCCCATGCCCAATATCGCTCTCAAGACGTGGTTGATGGACAAGTTCAAGAGTTCAAACAAATGGTGAAAAACCTGCATCAGGCAGGGATCGAAGTAATCCTGGATGTGGTCTATAACCACACCGCTGAAGGCAACCATATGGGTCCGACTCTATCCTTCAAGGGGCTAGATAACGCCTCCTATTACCGCCTGGTAGAGGACGATAAGGCGCACTATTTCGACACTACTGGAACCGGGAACTCGCTGCTCATGCGCTCACCGGCGGTGCTGCAACTGATTATGGATTCTTTGCGGTATTGGGCAATCGAGATGCACGTAGATGGTTTCCGTTTCGACCTCGCCTCTACCTTGGCGCGTGAGCTTCACGATGTAGATAAGCTTTCCGCATTTTTCGATATCATCCACCAAGATCCGGTTCTTTCCCAGCTGAAACTGATTGCCGAGCCTTGGGACGTAGGTGATGGCGGCTACCAGGTGGGGGGTTTCCCCTCCATGTGGAGTGAATGGAACGGCAAATACCGCGACACTGTTCGCGATTTTTGGCGCGGAAACTACGCTACCCTACCCGAGTTTGCCTCCCGTTTTTGCGGCAGCGCAGACCTCTATGAACAAAGTGGCCGCCGCCCGAATGCCTCTATCAACTTTGTTACTGCCCATGACGGCTTCACTATGAATGACCTGGTTTCTTATAACGAGAAACACAATGAAGCCAATGGCGAGGAGGGAGGCGACGGGGAATCCCACAACCGCTCCTGGAATTGCGGGGTGGAAGGCCCCACCGATGACCCGGTGATTCAAAAGCTGCGTTCGCGCCAGCACCGGAACTTCCTAACTACCCTATTCCTATCCCAGGGGGTTCCGATGCTACTAATGGGAGACGAGGTTGCCCGCACCCAGCAGGGAAACAACAACACCTATTGTCAAGATAATGAACTTTCCTGGATGGATTGGTCTTTCGAGGACGCCGAAGAGGACGACTACCGCCTCCGCCTCCTAGAGTTCACCAAACATCTGATTAAGTTCCGTAATGATCACCCCGTATTCCATCGTCGTCGTTTCTTTGCCGGCGCGCCTTCGCGCGGCGGGCAGTCCGATCTGGGCGAGATCAACTGGTTTGCTCCCAATGGACAAAAGATGACCGAAGAAGCCTGGAGCAACGAAGAAGCACGCTCCCTGATGATTTTCTTAAACGGGGAAGCGATTCGCGAACCTGATTCCCGCGGGCAACGCATCGTTGACGATTCTTTCTTGCTGCTCTTCAATGCCGACCCCGAGCCCCGCACCTTCCAGATACCGGAAGGGCACGGCTCCGGCTGGAAAATCGCGATCTCCACTATGGAAGACCTTCCCGGAAGCGATACCGAAGAGGAAATCGAATATGGAGCTAGTGACCAACTCGAGCTGTTAGACCGCTCGGTAGTGGTACTTATCCGCGAAGTAGTGGAGGAATAAGGAGAACCTCGATGAACAGTCAGCATCCCCACCTGCCCGCTCAGGGAAAACATGTCCCTATCAGCACTTATCGTCTGCAGCTGAGTGAGGATTTTACCTTTAAAGATGCACGCGAACACCTGGGATACTGGCGAAACCTGGGAATCACCGATCTATTCCTCTCCCCCATTTTGCAAGCGGTTCCCGGATCCATGCATGGCTATGACGTAGTAGACCACACCCATATTTCTAAAGAACTGGGTGGGCGCGCCCAGTTTGAAGAACTCGCTGATGCTGCCCACCAAGAAGGATTAGGACTGGTAGTCGACCTGGTTCCTAACCATATGGCGGTACCGACTCCGGTATGGATTAACCGCCCTATGTGGTCAGTGCTCAAGAGGGGGAAAGAATCCCCCTATGCTCACTGGTTCGATATCGATATTGATCAACCGATTCTGATGCCCGTCCTCGGAAAACGAATCGGGCAAGTATTAGCCGACCAAGAGCTCAAGCTAGAGCAGATGATAATTCCTACCGAGCCCGAACGCGGCGAGCAATGGATTCTGCGCTACTATGACCATTATTTCCCAGTGGCTGTCGGTACCGAGTCCCTGCCACTAGAAGTACTGGTAGAGCGACAACACTACCGCCTGGCACATTGGAAAGTAGCTGATGAAGAGCTTAACTATCGCCGGTTCTTCGATGTCGATACCCTAGCGGCACTGCGGGTGGAAGAACGCGACGTGTTTGACTCTACCCACGCCTTACTCCTAGAACTGTTCAACGCCGGCTATATCGATGCTTTCCGGGTTGACCATCCCGACGGATTAGCCGACCCGGCAGGCTATTTCCACTGGCTATCTGAAGCCACCGGGGGCGCTTGGATTGCGGCAGAAAAGATCCTGGAGGACGCCGAACGGCTACCTAGCGACTGGCCTATTGCCGGCACTACCGGTTACGACACCTCCTGGCGGCTAACCGCCCTGCTAGTAGATCCGCGAGCATCCTTGCCGCTGGGAACCCTAATGCAGACTTTAACGGCAGATTCGCCCTCGTCCTATCCGCAAATGCAGCGCGAAGCCAAAGCCCAGATTATCGATACCTCCCTGGCTGCGGAAGTCCGCCGGATCGGACAGTTAGTATGGAAAATCTGTCAAAATGATTTTCGTTTGCGCGATTACACCTTCCGCTCCCTGGTTGATTGTTTGCGAGAACTGATTATCGAAATGCCTTGCTACCGTGCCTATGTGACGGTAGGGAATCCGGCCCCCGCACTCTCCAGAGAAATCGTAGCGGCAGCAGCGAGGCGAGCACTACGCAACCTGAATCCCGAACATGCTGACACCATGGCGGTGGTAGTTGCCTTGGTACTTGGGGATGAAACCGGATCTGCGGCTTTGAAAGTAAGCGACCTGGATCGGCAAGAATTCTTGGTGCGTTTCCAACAGGTCTGCGGAGCAGTCATGGCCAAAGGAGTAGAAGAC
>QWCK01003160.1_pt1 | contig 18606 bp, 13 predicted proteins | sample 1972571 | NCBI WGS metagenome assembly QWCK01 (sample SAMN09866710, study PRJNA288562) | Human gut metagenome isolate term2_stool, whole genome shotgun sequencing... | isolation source: gut | host: Homo sapiens | place: USA: California
ATTTTTGTATAAAGTTTTGATTTATGCCCCGCCATCTGACGGGGCATGCTTAGCTATTTTACTTCTTTTAAGTCACATCTCGGTGAAGCTACCAGGGAGTAGTTAGTATGATAGATTACAAATCCCGGTGCAGCTCCTGCCACTTTCTTAATGTTCTTCTTCTGGATGTAGTCGATCTCAACCTTATCATTTTCACGGCCTTTGGAATAATAAGCTGCTAAAGCACCAGCTTCTTCAAAGACCCGGTCTGGCAGATCTGCCTGCCCGTTGCTCTTTACGATCGCATGGGAGCCTGGAATACCTTTTGCGTGGAACCACCAGTCGTTGCCGCTTGCCACTTTGAAAGTAAGCTCTTCGTTCTGATAGTTGTTCTTTCCTACGAAAATATCATATCCGTCAGAAGAAATATAATGGAAAGGCTTGCTTGTGATCTTTGGCCGCTTTTCGTTGGCACGGCGTTTCTTCACATAACCAAATTCCATTAATTCTTCCTTGATCTGCACCAGATCATTTTCCTCTAAGGCAATATCAAGGGCAGAACTTACAGACTCCAGATGGTCAACTTCGGCTTTGGTTTCCATGGTCAGCTGGCTTAAGGCTTCATAAGTACGTTTTAATTTATTATACTTGTCAAAATGCTTCTGGGCATTCTCACGGGCTGTCAGCTGCGGGTCTAATGGGATCGTGATCTCTTCATTATCATAATAATTAATACATTTAAAAGATTTTTCCCCACCCTTTAACTCGTAACCATAGGTGTTTAACAGTTCTCCGTAGATCCTGTATTTTTCACGCTTTTCGGTATCTTTTAACTGCTTTAACTGCAGGTCGTATTTTTTGCAGCTGCGCTCTAAGGCAGTCTGAACAATACGGCGCAGGTCAGAAGATTTCTGACGGATACGGGTAATGGTATCTCTGGAGGCGTAATAATTTTCCAGGAGAGTACTTATAGACTCAAACGTTTCCCTGCGGTATCCCTTTCCTTCATAGCAGGTCAGGGGAACAGAAGCATATTCTACAGGTGTATCCCCGTCATATACAACGGCAGGGCTGAAACGTCCTTCTTTGACATCCTCCATCATCAGCTGGAATGTATGATACAGATGAGTCAGTTCCGGGTCTGTCAGTTCGCCGGCGCTTCGGTCGGAGTCGATGGAAGCCAGATGGCAAAGTTCCTCCGCAACAATAGGGCTGATGCCGGTAAGGTGACCGTATAATGCTTTCTGCACAGAAGTAGGAGAGGATAAAATACAGCTGCGGAACACAGTTTCTGTAACGGTCAGAGGATTTTCCTTTGCAATGGTCTGCGGAATAAAATATTCCCGTCCCGGAAGCACTTCACGCACAGAACTCATGCTGGCAGATACATGCTTGATACTGTCAATGATGGTTCCATCTTCCTTACAGAAAATAATATTACTGTGTTTTCCCATGATCTCTACGATCAGGCGCTTTTTGCACAGATCCCCCAGCTCATCTAAATGTTCCAGCTCAAACTCTAAAATACGTTCCAGACCCGGCTGCTTTACAGAAACAATGCGGGCGCTGCCAATATGCTTTCTTAAAAGCATACAGAAATTAGGCGCAGTGAGAGGGCTGGTCTTATTATTTGCAGTAAGATAAATAAGAGGAAGACTTGCGCTTGCAGAGATCTGCAGCCGGTAGTTTTCTCTGTTGTTTTTTATAGTAATAAGCAACTCATCCTTTTCCGGCTGGGCGATCTTTGCGATCTTCCCGCCTTCTATGGTATGGGCAAATTCCCATCTTAAGTTTGCTATGGTAATACCGTCAAATGCCATGTATATTCACTCCTGTCGATCAAAAATAGGCAATACTGTATGAAACAGACTGCTCTTATAAGGATACCACATTTTCTTTCATTAGAAAAGTATTACAACAATATGGAAAAACTGCTGTACACTGGAAAAAAATAACCTATAATAAAATGTAAAAGTTCTGTAAATGCTTTCATTAATGCGTATTGGAGGAATTTCCTATGAATAATTTTATACAGCATGTGACAGGGCAGCTGGTGTGGTTGGGAGAACACAGAGGCCTGTTTTTGCTGTTGATCGTAGAATTGTTTGCCGGTGTGTGTTTACTCATCGGTTTTTTTCAGTTAAAGATCAAAAAACAGAATGAAGCCGCAGGGGTGTTTAAAGGCGGTTCTGGATCCTTTGGTGTACCGGGAAACGGAGATCCGGTAATGATACTTCGCTGTAAAGATCTGTATCCTGTATACATAACAGAAAGCTTTGAACAGCAGCTTGACGTTACCGGTGATGACATAAAAACAGATATAGGTATATTTTTGGATAAAGTAGGTTCGGGAAAAGACTGGAAGCTGTGGAAAAAGTATCGTTCCTGGGATGGAAAACAGCCCTTTACTTCGGATTTTTATCTGGAGAGAATGAAAAGCTGGTACAGACTGGAGATTACCCGCAGTAAGGACGGTTTATATGATACATTCCAGTTCCGTGATATAACAGAAGATAAGAAAGAACTGGAAGCTGCAAAAGAACAGTTAAAGATCGCGGAAAGCGTAAGCCAGTCAAAGACAGAATTCCTTTCCAGTATGTCCCATGAGATCCGTACGCCTATGAATGGTATTATTGGTATGCTGACACTGGCACATGGTCAGTTAAGAGGCCATAGTGCTGAAAATTATATTATAAAGGCAGAGCAGCTTTCCAAGTATCTGCTTTCTGTTATCAATGATATTCTGGATATGTCCCGTATTGAGGCAGGAAAGATCGAGCTGGAGAGCAAGCCATTTGAACTTGCGGCGCTGGCAGAAAAGCTGCGTAACATGTTCCAGAAAAACGTAGAAGCCAAAGGCGTGGCATTCTATGTGGAAATGAAAGATGTAGATGTAAAATACATAGTTGGCGATGAATTGCGTATTTCCCAGATCCTGGTAAACTTTTTATCCAATGCCCAGAAGTTTACAGAAAAAGGAGAGATCCGTGTTACATTCCGCCAGCTTCAGAAAGAAAATGGCAAAGTAAGCCTGATGTTCCGTGTTCATGATACAGGAAAAGGTATGGATGCTAAATTTATCAGCCGTATTTTCAAGCCTTTTGAACAGGAAAGCCAGGATATCACCAAACAGTACGGTGGATCCGGTCTTGGTATGTCTATTACAGACCGTCTGGTCCATCTGATGGGCGGTGAGATCGTCATTGACAGTATGCTTGGCAAAGGCTCTGATTTCAGCGTATATCTGACACTTCCGATCGCAGAAGTTTCTGAGATAGAAACAGAACAGGAAGACGAGACAGGAACAGACTTCACCTTTAACGGATGCCACATCCTTATGGCAGAAGATAATGAGATCAACGCGGAGATCGCAGTCAGCATTCTGGAAAATGAGGGTGCTAAAGTCGATGTAGCTGTAAACGGTAAAGATGCTGTGGAAAAATATGCAGCTTCTGCACCGGGAACTTATAACTTTATCCTTATGGATATCCAGATGCCGGTGATGAACGGCCGTGATGCGGCAAAACAGATCCGGAGTATGGATCGAAAAGATGCTGGAGAGATACCTATCTTTGCTCTTTCTGCAGATGCCTTTGTAGAAGATCAGAGACTTTCTGCTATGAGCGGTATGAATGGTCACTTTACGAAACCGATTGATTTTGAAGAGATGCGTGTGCAGATCGGCAAGATATTAAAAGGACGGAGAAAATATTGAAAAAGCAAAAGAAAAATATGGGCAGTCTTATAAAAAAAGCAGGTGTAAAAGGGATGGCAGCAGGTGCTGTATCCCTGGTCCTTGTTGCAGGCGGCTTTCATGTTTTATGGGAAGATTATCAGAGGGGTAACCTGTTTAAGCCGGAACTGTTTGTAAAAAACAGGGAATTGCAGGGTAACCAGATCATGTTCCCGGAGAAAGAAAATATACAGCAAAATGGAAATGACCCGGGAGAAAATGACAATAAAAAACTGGAGCATGACCCGGAGGCAAAGGATCCCTATGGTCAGGAAAAGAAAAACGAAGCTGCCTATGAACTGGCCAATAACCAGATGGAAGCAGATCCGGAAAGTGCCAGAAACATTTTCTCAGATCCTTCCTTTGATTATGCAGGAGGCACAGGCGGTACAAACTGGGCTCCCGAAGGACAGAGTGTAGTCCTGGCGCCGGATGCCCAGGAAAAGGTCAACCTTCCGGCAGGACATTCTGGTCTGACTACAGAAGATACAGGAAATAAGGATACCCCTGCTTCTTCCAATGGTTCAGGCAGCGACAGCGGTGATACTACGATCAGCGGCGGCGGTTCAACTGGCGGCGGTGGTGGCTCCGGTTCCAATGGAAATCAGGATAATACCATAACACCCGGTGGAAATGACGTACCTGCGCCAACTCCAACGCCGGATCCGACTCCTACACCAACCCCAACACCGGATCAGCCGGATAATGGAGATGATACGCCGACTGTAGACCCGGATTACCCGGATGACTCCAAGCAGCCTACCCTGCCAAGCGACCCTTCTTTACCTGGTGGAGAAGAAATTACGCTTCCGGATTTTCCAAGTGAAGGACTGCCTGAAGGGGATGAGGCTGAAAATGCAGTACTTTCTATTATAAGTTCCTCAGATTCTGTAGGTGAACTTTACCGGGGCGCTGTACTTACAGACTGGAAACTGCTGTGTTCTGTTTATGCATATGTAGACACACCTACGGGAACTTATCGTCTGAGAGAGTATAACGATAATTTTAAGATTGGAGATCATCCCAAGATAGCGGAGGGGGATTTTACTGTTACCTTTTATTTTAGACCCAATGCCAACAGCCCGTGGACAGAGATCGAACATGAATTTTCTGTAAAATATTGCAAGATGGTTGTAATGGGACCGGAAGATGAGGCTGGAAACAGACGTACCTTAGACAGCGTATATCTGGGAGAAGATGAAGAGATTTGCCTGTTAAAGGAGCTGAAAGAGTTGTATACAGCCCAGCAAAATATCTGGGGAATGGGTCTGTATGACTCTCTTCTTCAGGTGGTTCCGGGATGGTATGTCAATGGAGAGCAGGAAGTATTTACAGATTATTACAAACCGGAGGCTCCGGGAAGATATGAGATCTATCCAATGGACCGGGTGGATATTCCGGAATATTTCGGTGGTTATCTGACCTGGGATTTTGATGAGCGTGGTAATTATGTTTACAGGCAGTTTCTGCATATGTGCAGTGAATTTCTGGATGAAGTAGAGATCCCCCAGGGGATCCAGCAGGTCAACTTCAATGGATATGTTACAGGAAAGATCTATATCCCGGAGTCTGTTACAACTTTGCTGGATGATTTTATAATGGTTACACAAGGTTATGAGGTGGCAGAGGGAAACCCGTACTTCTGTTCCGTGGACGGTTTCCTTTATAACAAGGCAAAAACAGAACTGTTAGGTATTCCGGTAGGATTAGAAGAGATCGATATTCCGGAAGATGTTACGAGAGTGGTCATTCCAGAATGGAATTCCCTGACAAAGATAAATTTCGCATCACCAACACCTCCGGATATCAATCTGGGAAGGATATCCGGTACACAGCTGGTGGTACCTGCAGAGTATTATGCAGATTATCTTCTTACATGGAGAAACAGTCTGGGTGGAAACAGCCTGATCCCTTCTTCGGAGGAGACAGATTATACCTATGTAAATGGAGCAGTGCTTTCTTCCGGTGGTACGGTTTTAAACCGTATTTCCAGTGATAACAGCGGATTATGGATCGTTCCGGATACAGTAAGACGTATTAAGTCCTATGCTGCTGATAAATGTCCGAATGTGGAACGCCTGGTCATTTCAGAAGGTGTAGAGGTTCTGGAGTCAGAAAGTTTGAACGGAGAAGGATTGACAGAGATCTATTTCCAGAGCGATGTGCCTCCTGAGATCTCAGCAGATACCTTTGGTGATCTGGATACAAAAAATCTGGTCATCTATGTATCAGAAGACAACCGTGATGCCTATGTAGAGGCCTGGGGAGAGATCTTAGGTGAGGAGACTGCTGAAAATCTGATTCAGGTTGGAAAATGTGAACTGGTAGAAACGGAAGCTGGCATGATCTATCTGGATGTTGCCGGTTCTGCAGTCCTGATCCAGGCTCCGGAAGATATTACTTCTTTAGATGAACTGGATCTGCCGGATGGCGTAGAACTGACAGAGATCGGAAACAGTGCCTTTAAGGGCTGCATTGACCTGATCCTGGCAGAACTTCCGGAAACTGTTACAAAAGTAGGAAGAAATGCGTTCTCCCAGTGTGAGAAACTGGAAGGTGTAATAAGTTACGCACCTGATTATATTTATATTGGACAGGATGCCTTTGTGGGACTTCGCTATATGGCCTTTAATACAGGCTATCTGGATCTGGAAGATCCGTTGATGGCAAGGGATACACTGACCTATGTTACCTCAGCCTGCCTTTTAGATGAAACGGCTGCCAGATATGCAATAGGATGTGGCGATGCCATTGTATTAGGAGATACAGAGGAAACGAGACCATTGGTATTTGGTCTGGATGGAGATGATACCTATCTGCTTAACGGTACCACTGATTTCTCAGGAGAGATCCAGGCGCCGGAGGGACGAGTTATTACCTATGTGATCAGAGGCGCTTTACAGGATTGCCAGGGAGAGTTTACACTGCCTGCAGAAGTAGCGGAACATATCCGTGCTATACAGAGTGCAGCCTTTAAAAATTCCGGTCTTACAGGTACGGTTGAATTTTCTGATGATCTGTTCCAGATCGGTTCAGATGCTTTTATTGGCTGTGTGGATCTGACAGAGGTTAAATTTTCCAATCCTGCCAGCGATCTGGGAGATGCAGATCCGGGACTTAGTGTTGACCCGTATGCCTTTGCAAGGACAGGCCTTACAGAAATTGAATTCCCGGAAGATCTTCGTTCTGTAGGTTACAGCGCTTTTGAAGATACAGATATGCAGTCTATTACCTTTACAGGTGAGAATGTACCGCTGCTTACTTATCCGGGACGTGGAACTTTCTACAGCTTTGGCGTGGAAACAGAGGGACTGGTTCAGTTAGAAGGTGCTGCGGCTGAAAATGAAGATGCCTATGTGGATGTATGGAAATACAGTATTCAGGGATATGAAAGCGATGATGAGATCGAAAGCAATATTTACTATACTGTTTTAAATGCGGCTGTAAGTGAGTGGATGGATGCAGCAGGTGACTTCCCTGTAGATGAAGACTGGAACTACCTGCCGGAATTCCTGGAGTACGTAAATGATTGTACTCCGTATACGATTGAGAATATAAAATTCACTGGTGAGGAAAGAATTTATACTCTCCTTGGTAAAGAGGTACCGGATCATCCGGACCGTCTGGAAAAACCGGATATCAATGAGTATGTAGATGCCTGGAGAGACCGGATCGAGGAAGAAAAGAATGAAAAAGAGGAACAGGCAGTTGTTCTGGATAAAATACCGGAAGTTCCTGCCGATGTTCCGGTAGATCCGGAAGTTCCTCAGGACCCGGATCAGGGAAATGGAACCACACAGGATCCGGATGAGCCATCAGAAGATCCACAGGATCCGGAAACACCGGAAAAACCGGAGACACCAACCGATCCAGATGCGCCGGAAACACCAGAAATACCGGAGACACCAACCAATCCGGATGCACCAGAAGAGCCGGATCAGCCACAGGAACCGGAAAACCCGGATCCATCGGAGGATACGGATCAGACAGAAAATGAATCAGGTGGATCGATGGAAGAGGATAAAGAAGACACAGAAGAAAAAGATGCGTCTTCAGAAGAAACTTTAGATACAGAAGAAAACTCAGATACAGAAGAAAGTTTATAAAAACCACTATAGAACGGAAAAACCGCAAAAGAGAGAGGAGAAGCATTTGCTATGATACTGGAACAGTCTGAACACGTCATTCAGGAAGTGAAAAAAGCCTTTATGGGAAAAGACGACATCATACGGCGTGTTCTTGCCACGATTTACGCAGGAGGACATATTCTTCTTGAGGACAGCCCCGGAGTAGGAAAGACCACCCTTGCCCTTGCTTTTTCAAGAGTACTGGGACTGGATTACAAGAGAATACAGTTTACAACAGATACCCTGCCATCGGATATTACAGGTTTTACCATGTACAACCGCCAGAATGAACAGTTTGAGTATCATGAGGGCGCTGCTATGTGCAATCTGCTGCTGGCAGATGAGATCAACCGTACTTCTCCTAAAACACAGTCCGCTCTTCTGGAAGCCATGGAAGAGCGGAGGGTAACAGTAGATGGTGTAACAAGACCTTTACCTACTCCATTTATCTGTATTGCTACCCAGAACCCTTTAGGTACAACAGGAACCCAGGCACTTCCAAGTTCCCAGTTAGACCGTTTTATGGTCCGTCTTTCCATTGGATATCCTTCAGCAGAGGATCAGATCAAGATCTTAAAGGCCAGAAGATATTCCAACCCTCTGGAAGAGATCCAGGTAGCTGCACAGGCAGAAAACATTCTGGAGATCCAGAACTATCTTTCTGCTCTTAAGATCAGTGATGATATCCTTTATTATCTGATCCGCCTTTGTGAGGCAACCAGAGAACATCCTTTAGTAGAACTGGGAATCAGCCCACGTGGTGTCTGGGCACTGACTAAGATGGCAAAGGCATGGGCAATCTTAAAAGACCGCAGCTATGTGATCCCGGAGGATGTACAGGAAGTATTTACGGATGTATGCGCCCACAGACTGATCCTTAAGCCCCAGGCCCGTTTAGAGGGAATTTCAGAAAAAGAGATCCTTCAGGATATATTAAAAGAAACAAAACCTTTGAAAGACCCTAAGAGGTGGAATGCATGACAAGGATCAGGATCGGCTTCGGTACAGCAGTAGTGGCAACAGCTGTTCTGTTTTTCTTAAGCGGTTCTTATTTTACAGCCGGTGTATTTATAATAGAAATTTTATTGCCTGTGGTCTTACGTTTCTTTTTACGTCTTGAGACGAATGGAATGGAGCTGGAAATGCATACCCGCTCTGCCTGCCGTCTCGGACAGACAATAGAGATCGATATCTCTGTGAAAAGCAGATGGCGGTGTCTGGCAGCAGCCAGGATCCAGGCAGATCTTTCTTATGATAATAAAATGTTCCAGGTCAGCAGGAATATCCCGTTAGCCCTTGACGTCAATAAACGTTCTTTTGGTATATCGATCCCTTGGGAACCGAAGATGTGCGGAGGCGCGATCCTCAGCCTTAGTAATGTGCGCTGCTATGATATTTTTGGCTTAAACTGTATAAAGACAGAATTTCATCAGGTACAGCATCTGACGGTTTATCCGGAGAAAATATCCATGCGTCCTGTGGCATCCGGAAATCAGAAAGGACGCCAGAATGAAGGACAGCAGACGCTGAGTAAAAAAGGTTATGATGCAACGGAAGTTTTTGAGCTGCGTGAATATCAGCCGGGAGACAGTATCCGAACGATCCATTGGAAACTTTCAGAAAAGTTTGACACCGTTCTGGTAAGAGAACCAAGTGATACGTCCAGTTATGATATTCTGGTGATGTTTGACGCAGGTCTTACTTCTGGAGAGGTCACATATGAACCGGATGTTTTATCAGGAGCAGTCAGCGCTGCAGCCGCAGTCAGTGAAAAACTGATGGAACATAAGGTCCCTCATTATCTGGGCATGTGGGCCGGAAATAAAATATATCTGAACCAGATCACAGGACAGCAGGAATATGATAATACCATGGATACCTGGATGAACCTTTCCCTTCAGAAAGAGCGGGGGATGGGCTTAAAGAACCTTATTGCGGAAAAATCTCACAGTAATTACCGCAGGATCCTGTATTTTACTGCAGGAACCTGTCCGGATGAGGTTTATGAACTGGCAAAAGATGTAAGTGTAACAGCTGTGTGTATTTTAGATGAAGAGGGAGAGGTACGTACTACAGAAAGAGGTATGTGCGTATTAACAGAGATCCCATTAGAAAAATTAACCACAGACACGCAGAATATCATTGTGTAGAAAGGAAGACAAAACATAAACTATGGCGGGTGTGATACAGGAAATATCATCAGGGAAAAATAATAAGAACAGGGATATTTTAAACGCGCTGCCATTGTGCATGATACTGGTGGCAGGAAGCATTTTATCCTGGTTTAAGATTGCGGCGATCGACCTTGTTTTTGAGGCTGCGGCTTTTGGGATAGCAGAAATTGTTTTATGTCTGACTGCTGTATATGGACTCTTGTCTTCCAAAGATAAGAAATGGGCATTTTTTATTCCTGCCGCCGGTGCGGCAGTACTGACCTTTATAAGACCGGTACAGATATTAAACGGATTTTTAAGCTTTTTAAATATCTGTATTTACAGCTGGAATGAAAAATATGAAGATGGAGTGCGTCTGTTTGAAAATGTACAGGCAACAGAGCAGAATCTGTTTTTATACAGTCTGGTCTTTCTTTTAATACTGGCGGCTCTTTTATGGTATCTGGTCAGTGTAAAGGCATGTACCCGGATCAGCCTGATCGCCCTCGTTCTGTTTGTTCCGGAGATCGTCTTAGGACGTTCTTCCCTTTTTGGAGCCGTTCTTATGCTCACTTCCATTACAGGTGTATGGCTGTTTGCCTTTCATGCTGGCTCTTTCGGACGCCGTACCGGCTGGACGATCGTAACAGGACTGATCCTTTTTTGCATGCTCTGGATATCAGGAGGAAAAACCTCACAGACAGTACTGAAAGTGAAAAAGGACGTAGCACAGATGACAGAACAGCTGCGATATGGAGAGGATAATATGCCTTCCGGCAGTCTGGCGCAGGCAGCTTCTTTAGAACAGGGGGACGAGCCAAGGCTCAGAGTAAAGACAGAACAGATCAAACCTTTATATTTAAAGGGTTTTACTGGTTCTGTTTATGAGAATGACAGCTGGAAACCTCTGGCTAAAGCAGCTTATGGCGGAAACAGATGGGGATTTTTAAAATGGCTGAACGGAAGAGGTTTTCAGCCGGAACATCAGTATATTGCCTATGAAGAAGCTGGAAGAAGCGGCACGGATCCCTTGCCGGAGGATGCACCGTGGGTCAACCACATCCAGGTAGTAAATACAGGTGCCATGAGAAAATATATCTATGAGCCTTATTCTTCTCAGGCAGTTGCCAATTCTACCAATGAAAGAGATGAGGGAAGCCGTTCCCTTGCTTTCTTTGGCGCAAAACGTTATGAGATCAGCGAGCTGTCTTCGGATATGCCGGGGGAACTGCAGCGGTTAGATACCTGGACAGAGGCTCCTGTTACAGATGAACAGAAGCAGTATCTGGAGTCGGAGGCAGTATACCGTGATTTTGTGTATGTGAATTATCTTACAGCAGATCCACAGTTGTCTGGTCTGATCAAAGAGCTGTTTCATAAAGAAGAGGAAGAAGCATCTTTAAGTGTGTATGCGGCTGTACAGCAGATCCGTACTGTTCTTGAGGAAAATACGTATTATAATAAATATCTTTCTGAGGAAGATACTGCGGGAGACGATCTTTTAAAAGAATTTTTACAGGGGGAGCGGGAAGGAAATTCCGCATATTATACTTCTGCTGCCGTACTTGCACTGAGAAGTTTTCACATTCCGGCCAGATATGCAGAAGGATATCTTCTTACCGGCAAACAGGCGGAAAATTCTCACGGAGACTGGATCGGCCTTTCTTCTTCTGACGGTCATGCCTGGGCGGAAGTATATATGGATGGTATGGGATGGGTACCGGTAGATGTGACACCGGGATTTTATTACGATACATATGCCCTCCTTAATATGGCACAGTCTCCGGGGCAGGTGCGCAAAGTAGCTGCTTTGGACTCCGAGGGAGAAGAAGCAGAAAATCTGAAAAAGCATTTTCCTGGAAGTGAACCGTTCCTGGAAAATCAAAAGCAGACAGAATTAAAGAAAGCAGATATAGGCTGGGGTATGATCCTGCTGATCCTGTTTGTTTTGGAATTTATTTTTGCGGTATTAGAACTGCGGAGAATGTATTATGAATACAGGATCCGGAAAATCAGTGACAATGGCAGCCTTCCCAGTGTGGAATTTCTCCTTCTTATGATCTATAAGCATCTGCTGATCCTGGGGATCGACATGCAGCCGGGATTTAAAAGTGAACAGATCCAGGAAAAGATCAGGGAAACTTTGCCGGAAATACCGGATGGGCTGTATCTGAGGGTAAATGATCTGATGGAAAAATATTTCTATGGCGGAGAGCCGTTGGAAGAATATGAGATCAGACTTGTACACCAGTTCCTGTTAAAGCTTCGTGACAGCAGGAAAAAAATGGGAATTTTTGACAGGCTCCGTTTCCGCTACTGCATTTTCAGTTGACTTGCATTTACGGATGAATTATAATATGAAAGATTATATAGGAATTATATAGAAAACATAGGAAAATGAAAGTGAGGCATTCCATATGTTAAAAAGCATGACCGGTTTCGGAAGATGCGAGAATGCTACGGATGAATACAAGATTTCTGTAGAAATGAAAGCAGTAAACCACAGATACTTAGATCTGAGTATCAAGATGCCAAAGAAATTTAACTATTTTGAGGCTGCGATCCGTACTCTTTTAAAGAAATATATCCAGAGAGGAAAGGTAGATCTTTTTATCAATTACGAGGATTATACAGAAGGAAATCTCTGCCTGAAGTATAATAAAGCCTTGGCTGGGGAATATATGGATTATTTCAAAAAAATGGAAGAGGAATTCGGGATCCGCAACGATATCCAGGTTTCCACCCTTTCCAGATGTCCGGAAGTCCTTACCATGGAACAGGTTCCGGATGATGAAGAGCATTTGTGGGAGATCCTTTCTGCAGCTTTGGAAGAGGCAGCAAAGAAATTTGTTGCATCCAGAGAGGTGGAAGGTGCTCATTTAAAAGAAGATCTTCTTGGCAAGCTGGATTATATGACAGGACTTGTAGACTTTATTGAGGAACGTTCTCCTGTTATCTTAAAGGAATACAGACAGAAATTAGAAGATAAGGTCAAAGAACTGTTAAACGGTACCGCCATTGATGAGGGCAGGATCGCTGCAGAGGTTGTGATCTATGCAGATAAGATCTGTGTAGATGAAGAAACGGTTCGTTTAAGAAGCCATATTGAAAATACAAGACAGGAACTTTTATCTGGTGAAAGTGTAGGTCGCAAACTGGATTTCATTGCCCAGGAGATGAACCGGGAAGCAAATACCATTCTTTCCAAGTCCAGTGACCTTGCAATTTCAGACAAAGCCATTGCCTTAAAGACAGAAATTGAAAAAGTAAGAGAACAGATCCAGAATATTGAATAATACCAGGAGGCCTTTTATGAACCATCAGGGAATTTTAGTCGTTGTGTCCGGTTTCTCCGGTGCAGGCAAAGGAACTTTGATGAAAGAACTGTTAAAGCGGTATGATAATTACGCATTATCCATATCTGCAACCACCAGAGCTCCAAGAGAGGGAGAAACAGACGGAAAAGAATACTTTTTCGTTACAAAAGAGCAGTTTGAAAAAATGCGTGATGAGCGGAAGCTGGTCGAGTATGCCCAGTATGTGAATAACTACTACGGCACACCAAAGGAATATGTAGAACAGAAAATGGCAGAAGGCAAGGATGTGATCCTTGAGATCGAGATTCAGGGAGCTTTAAAAGTAAAGAAACGTTTCCCGGATGCGCTGCTGTTATTTGTAACTCCTCCAAGTGCAGAAGAACTTCGCAGGCGCCTGGTAGGTAGAGGTACAGAAACTTTGGAGGTGATCAATGCCAGACTGGCCAGAGCAGCAGAAGAGGCCTCCGGTATGGAAGCCTATGATTACCTGCTGATCAACGATGATCTGGACCGCTGCGTAGAGGAGATGCATCAGCTGATCCAGCTGCAGCACAGAAAAACTTCCTATCATCTGGACTTTTTAAGCAAGATGAGAGAAGACCTGTATCACTTAGATGATAAGGGTTTTGCAAAAAAATGATCAAGAAATAAAAAATAGGATCACACTATAAAATAAATACATTGAAAGGGGAATGTAATATGTTACATCCATCATACACAGATCTGATCAACGTTGTAAACAAAGATATTGAACCAGGCGAGCAGCCGGTAGTACAGAGCCGTTATTCCATCGTCATTGCAGCTTCCAAGCGTGCAAGACAGCTGATCGCAGGTGATGACGCAATGGTAGCAGGAGCAGCTGGAAAGAAGCCTCTGTCTATTGCCATTGATGAGCTGTATCAGCAGAAGGTAAAGATCCTTCCGGAAGAGGAGCCATCCGCTGAGGAAGAACTGGATACAACCGAAGAACAGGCATAAGACTTCATAAAAGCCGTCTGCTGTACCGTAAAGGTGCAAAGGATGGCTTTTTTAAAATTTATACAGATCAGGAGTAAATACAATACATGGAAAAAATCAAGTTATTTTGCGTATCTTTAGGCTGTGATAAAAACCTGGTAGATACAGAGAAGATGTTAGGCGTAGCAGGAGGACTGGGCGTGTCCTTTACCGATGATGAGACGGAGGCAGATGCCATCCTGATCAACACCTGCTGCTTTATTGGTGATGCAAAAGAGGAAAGTGTTAATACGATCTTAGAGATGGCACGTTACAAAGAAGAAGGAAAATGCCGTGCCCTGATCGTAGCAGGATGTCTTGCACAGCGCTACAAACAGGAGATCATTGATGAGATTCCGGAGGTGGATGCCATCCTTGGAACTACTTCTTATGAAGAGATCGGAAATGTGCTGACCCGTCTGTTTGGGGAAGAAAAAGAGAAAAAAGAAGAACATATTTCCTGCTTCCATGACTTAAAAGAACTGCCGGAAACAGCGAAAAAGCGTGTAATGACTACCGGCGGACATTATGCATTCTTAAAGATCGCGGAAGGCTGTGACAAACGCTGCAGTTACTGTATCATTCCATATTTAAGAGGACCTTACCGCAGTGTTCCTATGGAGCAGCTCCTTGCAGAAGCAAGAGAACTGGCTGACAACGGGGTAAGAGAGCTTATCTTAGTTGCCCAGGAGACCACTCTTTACGGAAAAGATCTGTATGGTGAGAAAACACTGCCAAAGCTTCTTCATGAACTGGCACAGATCCCTGGAATTTACTGGATCCGTATCCAGTACTGTTATCCGGAGGAGATCACAGATGAACTGATCCAGACGATTAAAACAGAAGAAAAAGTATGTCACTATCTGGATATCCCGATCCAGCATGCCAGCGACCGTATTTTAAAGCGCATGGGAAGAAGAACCCACAAGGCAGAGTTAAAAGAGCGCATTGGTGCCCTTCGCCGTGAGATCCCGGATATTGCCCTTCGTACAACCTTTATCTGCGGTTTTCCGGGGGAGACCGAAGAAGACCATGAAGAACTGATGGAATTTGTAGATGAGATGGAATTTGAGCGTGTAGGCGTATTTACCTATTCCGCAGAAGAGGATACACCGGCTTATTCCTATCCGGACCAGATCCCGGAAGAAGTGAAAGAAGAGCGCCGTGCAGATGTAATGGAACTGCAGCAGGAGATCGCTTTTGAACACTGTGAAAATATGGTAGGAAAAGTCCTGGATGTTATGATCGAAGGAAAAGTGGCAGATGAGCCTGCTTATGTAGGACGTACTTACATGGATGCGCCAAACGTAGACGGACTTATTTTTGTAAATGCAGATGAAATGCTGATGTCCGGTGACTTTGTAAGAGTAAAAGTAACCGGTGCCAATGAATATGATCTGATCGGGGAGGTATATCATGAATCTGCCGAATAAACTGACTGTTATGCGTGTGATCCTGATCCCGTTTTTCGTAGCAGCTCTTTTATATGATAACGGAAGCAGCCAGACCATGCGTGTTGTTGCAAATGTGATCTTTATTGTTGCCAGCCTTACAGATCTTTTTGACGGAAAGATCGCCCGCAAGTACAATCTTGTTACAAATTTTGGAAAATTTATGGATCCTTTAGCAGATAAGCTGTTAGTATGCTCTGCACTGATCTGCCTGATCCAGTTAGGACAGCTGCCTGCATGGGTAGTCATCATCATTATCAGCCGTGAATTTATTATCAGCGGTTTCCGTCTGGTAGCAGCAGACAATGGCATTGTGATCGCAGCCAGCTACTGGGGCAAGTTTAAGACTACATTCCAGATGATCGCAGTGATCCTTATGATATTCAATATCCCGGCTTTAAAGACCGTTACTTTTATCATGTTAGCGGCAGCTGTGGTACTGACCATTGTTTCACTGGTAGATTATGTGGCGAAAAACGTAGAGGTGCTTACAAAGGGAGGCATGTAAAACATGACAGCAGAACTGATCAGTGTGGGAACCGAGATCTTAATGGGAAACATTTTAAACAGCAATGCCAGATATCTGGCAGAAAAATGTGCCTCATTGGGACTGGATATGTATTATCAGGTAACAGTGGGCGATAATTATGACCGAATGATGGCGGTGGTAAAAACTGCCCTTGACCGTTCAGATATTGTGATCGTCACAGGAGGACTTGGGCCTACAGAAGATGATCTGACAAAAGAAGTATGTGCAGAAGCTATGGGAATGGAGCTGGAAGAGGACCCTCATACCAGAGCCTGCCTGGAAGCGTATTTTAAGAATAATATCTACAGGGAAATCCCGGAGAATAACTGGAAAATGGTAACAGTTCCTCACGGATCCATTGTTCTGGATAACCCCAATGGTATGGCACCGGGACTGATCATGGAAAAAAATGGAAAAACAGCCATTCTGCTCCCAGGACCGCCAAATGAACTGTATCCTCTTTTTGAGGGACAGGTGTTCCCTTATCTGGAAAAAAGACAGAATTCCCAGCTTGTTTCCCATATGGTAAAGATCTGCGGATACGGGGAAAGCCAGGTAGAAGATAAGATCCTGGATCTGATCGACAAACAGACCAACCCGACCATTGCGACCTATGCCAAGACTGCGGAGGTACAGGTACGTCTGACTGCCAAGGCAGTTACCAAAGAAGAAGGGGAAGCGCTGATCGCGCCTGTAATGGCAGAACTGTTTAACCGTTTTGGTGACTGCATCTTTACCACAGAGGAAGATGTGACTCTGGAAATGGCTGTAGTGGACCTTTTACAGAAAAAGCATCTTTTAAATAAGCCAGACATTTACTTTCTTCTTCTGTCAGCTGTTCTACCTGTGAAGGATCGGTTACCAAAGCCAAACGTTCCGGACCGGACACCAGATAGTTATAGAAAGTAACCGTATCTCCTCTCTCATCGATGTATAAAGGAGAATAGATCAACTCTTTCTGAAAAGGTACACTGAAAAAAATATCCGGATACATAGCCGGCGAAACAATACGCGTATTCCGCATATCCCCCATCGGCATACTCTGGAAAGGCGACATTCCTTCTACACTGATTCGCGTAGTCCGGTCTTCCATTTCCAAACCTAAGGTACATTGAGCGGTATATTTCCTTGGTAAAAAGAAAGCTAAAACCAGACCACCCACCAGAAAAAACAAGGCAACATACATTATTGTCTTTTTACGATGCCACAGCTTCGCCATGACTTCGATTAAATCGATTTCTTCATTTTCCATCGTTATATTTACTTAGTCGTTCAATCCTTTAAGTTTTCCCGCTTTAAAGGATACCACAAAAGTATAAAAATATTCGGACCTCCCGCACAATAAAGAAAAAAGCCATCGAAATTTATCATTCGATAGTTTTTTTTATAAAATTTTATGGGAAATTATTCTTTTTCTTCAGGCAACCATCCCTTTAAACGCTTACAACCGGAAACCTGAGCCAGGAAAGGTAAAGTCAATACCAAACCGATACCGATAAAACCACCTAAAAAAGTAAAGGCGATACAAATCAATCCTCTTTTGGGTTTTGAACGTTCGGTCGGTATAGTTACCGGTTCTACAACAGTAAATACCGGAGTCGTTTCTTTTACCTGAATATTGGCTTGCTCGCGCTGTTTGGCCAGTTCACTGTATACACCGAACAATAGCGTATATTCGTTATTCAAACGCTCCTGGGTAGTTTTAGCTACATTGGAAACCAGATTACGATTGGCATCGTTAAAAATAGCCAGCTCTTCCTGTTTCTTTTCATATTCTTTTTTAGCCTCTTCATAGCGACCTTCCACAAACTCCAGATTCGCCTTCACCTTCTGAATTTTAAAGTCGGTTACATAACGCTGCAATAATTCCTGTACTTTGGCAGCCAATTGAGCTGCAGCCAAAGGTTCAGGCATATCGACAGATAAAGTAATATACCCGTCTTTATCGTTGAGGTTCATATTGATCTTATCTTTCAAGGTCTTGATACATTCTGCCTCGTCTTTAGACAGGGATTCCAAAGTAGCAACAGCCCCTTCTCCATATTGAGGTTCCGGTTCTTCCCCACGAATAGCCCCGATAATCACTCCGGGCAAACCGATCGTATATTTCAGTATTGTTCCCCCTAAAGAAAATTGGGCATATTCATCGGCAGTATAGTAATCCAGCAATTTCACCGGCTGATCGTATTCCTCAAATTTGATCGCCGTCTGCATAATTTCCTTTTGGAAAGGTACACTAGCCAATATTTTAGGATAAATCTTCGGCGACAACACATCTCCGGCACCTAAAGATCCGATGTTTATACCTGCTATAGCAGCTA
>QWCK01003161.1_pt1 | contig 18597 bp, 18 predicted proteins | sample 1972571 | NCBI WGS metagenome assembly QWCK01 (sample SAMN09866710, study PRJNA288562) | Human gut metagenome isolate term2_stool, whole genome shotgun sequencing... | isolation source: gut | host: Homo sapiens | place: USA: California
TATTGGGGTGTTTTAGGCCTTGTGTGGGCAAGATGGATTTTTCCGTCTTTTAAAAAAATGACGGCCAAAATACCGCTGAATGTAAAAAAAATAATATTTTGGATTCTCTTCCCGTTTATAACTCTTGATATCATCATTTCAATAATTGCAGTCGGAAGATACAATGAAAGACAGCATTATATTCCTCCGAAAAATAAGTTTGAACAATATGTCGATAAAACTTATCCGGATGAGAGAATGCATAAAGTATATGCAAACGCGACAAAGTCAGAAGAAAATTCCACGAAAAAGCCGGATAATTACGGAAAAGAGATTATTCGTGTTGCCGGAAAAGATTGCGTAAACTACAAAAATTATATTGTAAAAAAAGAATTTGTCGATAATTGGACGGGCATAGGAGACAAAGTAACCAAAAAATATCATGATAGATTTGGAAAATGACAGACCTATAATAATATATGGCACAGGCGACGGAGCGTCTGTGCTTATTTCTCATCTTATAGAAAAAGGCGTTTCAATATCTGCCGTTGCCGCAAGCGATGATTTTGCGAGAAATAGAACTTTTATGGGATATAAAGTTTTGAAAATTTCCGAAGTTTTAAAAAAACTCCCAAATGCCTTGGTTGTTGTCGCTTTTGGAAGTGACAGACCGGACATTATTCATAAAATAAATGAACTTAATTCAAAACATGATTTAATCGTCGCTGAAATCCCTCTTTGCGGAGATTTTTTTGATAAAAATATCTATCAAAAAGACAGAGAAAAAATTGATTTTTGCAGAGGCTTATTTGCCGATAAACAGTCAGTTCTTCTTTTTGATTCAATGCTTCGATACAAGTTATATAACAGATTTGACGACCTTATGGAATTTACGGAAAAAAGAGAAGAGTCGCTTGAACTTCTGAATTTGAATAATGATATGATATATGCCGATATCGGGGCATATAGGGGAGAAACACTTTACGACTTTAAAAAAGTTTACGCTTTCGAGCCTGCAGAGAAAAACTTTATTCATCTGAAAGAGAACATAAAAAGCAGAGACGGAGAAATCATTCCTATTCAAAAGGCCGTTACTCAAGACAATAAAGGAGCTTATATTTCTCAAAATAACGGCAGAGGTGTCAAAATTTCCGATAAGGGAATTAAGGTTGAAACCGTTTCATTAAATGAATATTTTAAAGATAAGAGAGTAGATTTCATAAAAATGGATATTGAGGGACAGGAAAAACAGGCTCTGCTCGGTGCAGACAAAATTCTAAAAAGAGATCGTCCCAAACTTTTGATATCTGCTTATCATTACCTGGATGATTTTTATAAAATACCGATTTTAATAAATGAAATTTATAGAGATGTCAAAATTTATTTGAGACGGGAAAAGTGTTTTCCCGCATGGGAATTAAATGTCTATATAAGACCTGACAATAAGTAAAAAAATGACATGGAATACACCATGTCATTTTTTATCTAATATTCAAATGATTCTTATTTGAAATATCTTTCGAGTAAGCCTTTGAATGCTTTACCATGACGAGCTTCGTCTCTTGCCATTTCATGAACTGTGTCGTGAATTGCGTCTAAATTCAATTCTTTAGCGCGTTTAGCAAGGTCAAATTTACCGTCGCAAGCACCATATTCGGCATCAACTCTCATTTCGAGATTCTTTGCGGTAGAGTCTGTTAAAACTTCTCCTAAAAGTTCTGCAAATCTTGAAGCGTGATCTGCTTCTTCAAATGCAGCTTGTCTGTAATAGAGACCAACTTCAGGATATCCTTCTCTCATTGCCACTCTGGACATAGCAAGATACATTCCGACTTCTGAGCATTCTCCTTGGAAATTTGCTCTTAAATCTTCGATGATATCTTCCGGAACACCCTTAGCAATTCCTAAATCGTGTTCTGCCGGCCAGTGATCGTCGTCGTCTTTCTCTTTGAACTTATCTGCGGCTGCTCCGCAAACCGGACATTTCTCCGGAGGAGTATCTCCTTCGTGAACATAACCGCAAACTGAACATACCCATTTTTTCATAATTATTTCCTCCTTAATAAAATAAAATCAATTATTGTTATTTGAACAATCTTCACAAATTCCATAAAAGAAAGTGTCAGAAGATTTCAACAAATGATTTGTCTGTTTTTGTGCAAGATCTAATAAATCAAAATCAAAGTCGAGATCTAAATCAATTATTTTTTTACACTTGTTGCAACAAAAGTGAGAGTGAGGTTCTGTTCTTGCATCAAAATGTAAAATCTTGTCAATAGGTATAACAGAGATAACTCCCTCATTTGCAAGTTGACTTAAATTTCTGTAAACAGTGCCGAAACTTATTCTCGGTAAAATCTTGCGAACATCAATATATATATCTTCTGCAGTCGGGTGATCAAATCTTGACGTCAGATTTTTTAAAATTGTAGTTCTCTGTTTTGTCTCTCTAATCATATTTTCCACCTCTTTCTTAATAATATTAAGAAGTATTACTGCTAATAGCATTATAACCTTAATTTCAACAGGAATCAAGTGTAATAATTATCTAAATGAAAAATTGTTATTATTCATAATTGTTATTAAAAAAAATTTGAAACTATGTTATAATTAAAAACCATGGAAAATCTCAAGGAAAATTTAAACTACACATACAAAGTTAAGGAACATTTTGATAAAAAGGGCAAAATCCCCAAGGCGTATATTCAGACATACGGCTGTCAGGGAAATGTTGCCGACTCCGAACGCATACGCGGAATGCTCTTTGATATGGGTTATGTTTTTTGTGATGACGTTCAAGACGCGGATTTAATTATTTTTAATACCTGTGCAGTCAGAGAACATGCAGAGGACAGGGTTTTCGGAAATTTGGGAAGGCTTAAAAAATTAAAAGAAAAAAATCCCGATTTGATAATAGCCGTCTGTGGTTGTATGGTGCAAAGAGAGAGCGTCGCTAAAAGAATAAAAAGCAGTTTTTTATATGTTGACTTGATTTTCGGCACTTTTGTTACCGATGATTTTCCTGAGCTTTTGTATAAAGCGATAAATTCAAAAGAACTCGTTGTAGATATATCTGAAAACGAACTTATTCCGAGTGAAAAAACAAAGAGAATAGGCAAGTTTGATTTTAAGGCTTTTGTTCCTATTACCTACGGTTGCAATAACTTCTGCACTTACTGCATTGTGCCTTATGTCAGGGGCAGGCTGAGAAGTGTTCCATTTGATGATGTTGTTAATCGTGTCGAAGATTTGGTGCAAAACGGATACAGAGAGATTACTCTTCTCGGTCAAAACGTAAATGCCTACGGTAAAGATTTCAAACAAGATGATCTTTTTTCAAAACTTTTGTATAGACTCAATGAAATAGACGGCGATTTTATAATCAGATTTATGACCTCTCATCCGAAAGACTTATCTTTTGAAGACATAGATATGATTGCAAGTCTTGATAAAGTTGAAAAACATCTTCATCTTCCCGTTCAATCGGGAAGTGACAGAATTCTAAAGCTTATGAACAGAAAATATGATTCCGATTCATATTTAAAACTTGTGTCCTATGCCAAAGAAAAAATCAAAGGAGTTACTTTTTCTTCGGATATAATCGTCGGTTTTCCCGGGGAAACAAGAGAAGATTTCGATGAGACTTTAAATTTAATAAAAGAAGTCGGATATTCAAATCTCTACACATTCATATATTCTAAGCGTGAAAAAACAAAGGCTAAAGATTTTCCGGATGAAACCGATCGAGAAACAAAGGTTTCAAGGCTTCAAGAAATTTTGGACTGTCAAAAAATTATTACGGAAAAACTAAACAGAAAACTTTTGGGCGCAAATGAGAGAGTTTTAATTGACGAAAAAAGGTCTGACAATAAATACGCCGGAAAGACTTTGTCGAATATTTTGGTTACAACAGAAAGTGAAGAAGATATTTTTTCACAATTTGTAAACGTTAATATTACCGACGCAAATATTTCTTATGTGTCGGGTGAAATTATAAAATAAAGGAGAAAACATGGACATTATTAAAAAGACAAGAGAATTGGGAAAACTGATTCAACAGGACGAAAGATATATTGAATTTGCTGAGGCTAAAAAAGCCTGCGATGCAGATAAAGAAGTTGTAGAAGCTTTGAAACAAGCTGAAGAACTCAGAACAACATATCAAAATGAAGCTGCCGCTAAAGAACCAAATCATGAAAAACTTGAGGAGTTAAACGAAAAATTCAAAGAGATGTATTCAAAACTCAATGAAAATGAAAATATGAAAGCTTTTGAAGAAAAGGGTAAAGCTCTCAATGATATGGTCGATGAAGTTATGCAAATCATTTATCTTTGCGTAAATGGAGAAGATCCCGATACCTGCACACCGCATGTCGGCTGTGACGATGCCGATTGCACAACTTGTCATGGTTGCTAAATAAAATTTTAGGAGGATAAGTCTTGGCAAAAGTAACGCCTATGATGGCTCAATACTTACAAATTAAAGAAACTTGTAAAGATGCGATTCTTTTTTTCAGACTCGGCGATTTTTACGAAATGTTCTTTGATGATGCCAAGACTGCTTCTTCTGTATTAAACCTTGCACTTACGGGAAAAGACTGTGGTCTTGAAGAAAGAGCTCCGATGTGTGGGGTTCCCTATCACAGTGCTGAACCATACATAGCAAAACTTGTTCGTGAAGGCTATAATGTCGCAATCTGTGAACAGACAGAAGATCCCGCAACTGCAAAGGGAATCGTAAAAAGAGAAATTGTAAGAACAATAACTTCGGGAACAGCAATTGAAGAAGATATTTTAGATTCTTCAAAAAATAATTTTCTCTGTTCGATAAATGTAGATGTTGAAAAAATCGGTATAAGTTTTGTCGACATTTCCACAGGTAAGATTTTCTGTGACAGCATAGAAAAAGCCTCCGAAAAGGTAAAAGACAGAATTTTTGCCTTTGAACCGAAAGAAATTTTATTTAACCAAGACTTAAAATCTCTTTCTCTGTATTTAAAAGAAAATGAAAAAACAAAAACCTTGAAGGTTTCTTCCGAAAATGTTGAAACATCGAGGAAATTTTTAAGTTCTTTTTTCAATGAAAAAATAGATTTTGCAGATGAAATCGTGCAAAGTCTCTATATGGCAATTTCATATCTTGAAAGTGTTCGGAAAAATGAAGTTAAGAATCTCCTTAAACCGACTCTTTATTCGGAAAATAGATATATGTCAATTGATGCGACTGCAAGAAAAAATCTTGAGCTTGTGGAAACAATGAGGGCAAAAGAAAAGAGAGGCTCACTTTTGTGGGTGCTCGATAAGACCAAGACTGCAATGGGAAAGAGAAAAATGCGCTTTTGTCTTGATATGCCCTTACTAAACATAGCGGAAATAACAAGAAGACAAAATGCAATTTATGCTTTTATAGATGAACCTATCATAAGAGATGAAATAAGCGAAATTTTAACGGGAATAAGTGATACGGAAAGACTAATCACAACAATTTTTTATGATACCGCAAGCGCGAGAGATTTATGTAACCTTAAAAACTCAATAAAAGACTTAAATTTACTAAAAGATAAGTTGCATAATTTGAATTCAGATCTCATAAAAGAATTGAACGAAAATATAGATCCTTTGAATGATATCTATTCACTTATAGAAAAATATATCGTTGAAGACCCGCCATTCTCGGTCCGAGAGGGCGGAATAATAAATAACGGTGCCGACAAGAATTTAGATGAAATCAGATCTTTACTAACAGACGGAAAAACAATTTTGTCTGATATAGAAAAAAGAGAAAAAGAAAAAACGGGAATTTCAAAACTGAAAATCGGATACAACAGAGTTTTCGGATACTACATAGAAGTTTTGCATTCATCCAAAGATTTGGTCCCGGAAAACTACATAAGAAAACAGACGCTCAGTAATTGTGAGAGATACATAACCGAAGAGCTCAAAGACTTGGAAGCAAAAATTTTGAGTGCCAAAGATAAGTCCGTGGCTTTAGAATATGAAATTTTTTCTAAAATAAGAAAGCAAGTTGCAAAGGAAACAAAGAGGGTCCAAAAGACTTCCGATGCTATTGCATATTTAGATGTAGTGTTGTCGTTTGCAAAAATCGCAAATGAAAATAATTACACTTGCCCGAAAATAAACGACAGCGGAAGAATCATAATCAAAGACGGAAGACATCCCGTTGTTGAAAAAATGAATCCGTCAATGCTTTTTGTTCCCAACGATACAAATCTTGATGATGATAAGAATCAGATTTATTTAATAACGGGACCGAATATGGCGGGAAAATCCACCTATATGCGGCAGGTCGCTCTGATTACGATAATGGCTCAGATGGGTTCTTTCGTTCCCGCAAAATACGCAGAGATTTCGTTGACTGACGCAGTTTTCACAAGAATCGGCGCTTCAGACGATCTAAACACCGGGCTTTCAACTTTCATGGTGGAAATGAAGGAAACCGCAGAAATCTTAAAATCAGCAACTTCCAAAAGTTTGGTCGTGCTCGATGAAATCGGAAGAGGAACATCAACTTTTGACGGAATGAGTATTGCAACCGCCGTTATCGAGTTTTTATCGACCGATAAAAATTGTCGGCCTAAGACTTTGTTTGCAACCCATTATAAAGAACTTACCGAACTTGAAAATAAATTTGAAAATATAAAAACTTATCATACTCTCTGCAAAAAACGTGACGATGCTATAATTTTCATAAGAAAAATAGTCCGGGAGGCGGCTAACGCACGTTATGGAATTGATGTTGCAAGACTGGCGGGCGTTCCTGAAAGTGTCGTTATTCGTGCCAAAGAGATATTAAAAAAAGTGGAGCACAGAGATTTTAGACAAACACCAAAAATTCAAAATGATGAAATTCAAATGTCTTTTGAAGAAACGGAGGACAAGGCAATTTCAAAACTTAAAAATATTAATATCGACACAATAACGCCGATTGAGGCGATGAAGATTTTATATGAACTCAAAGAGGATATTTGATGTCTAAGATAAACGTATTGCCAAAAAACATAGCAAATTTAATAGCAGCCGGAGAAGTAATTGAAAGACCGGCTTCCGTTGTGAAAGAATTGCTTGAAAATTCTATTGATGCGGGTGCGACTCAAATTGTAGTTGAAATAAAAAACGGCGGAAATGAGTTCATCAGAGTAACAGATAACGCAAGCGGAATTGAAAGAGAAGACGTTGAAAAAGCTTTTTTAAGCCATGCGACGAGTAAAATCGCAAACGAAAATGACTTGAATTTTATTAAAACTTTGGGCTTTAGGGGAGAAGCTCTGCCGTCTGTCGCCGCTGTTTCAAAAGTTCAGGTTTTGACTAAAACCAAAAATGATAAAATCGGCACAAAATTTATAATAAAAGGCGGAGAAAAAGAGAGCATTGAAGAAATCGGAACGCCTGACGGAACAACGATCATAGTTAAAAATCTTTTTTATAACACTCCCGCCAGATATAAGTTTTTAAAAACGGATCGAAGCGAGGGCAATTATGTCGCAAATGCGGTTGATAAGATTGCGCTTTCAAATCCTGGAATCTCTTTTAAATTTATCAGAGATAACAGAACGGTCTTGCAAACTTCGGGCGACGGAAAACTTGAAAATGCAATATACAGCGTTTTCGGAAAAGACTTTTTGGACACGCTTATTCCCGTAGAACTTAGTTTGAATGAAAAGAAAATTTACGGATTTGTCAGTGATCCGCATCGTGCCAGAAAAAATCGTTCAATGCAACATTTCTTCTTGAACGGCAGATACATAAAAAATAAAACTTTGACGGCTGCGCTTGAAAGATCCTATGAGCATAGCATAATGTCCGGCTTTTTCCCGGCCTGTGTTCTTTTTATCGAACTTCCCTTTGAGGAGGTTGATGTAAATGTTCATCCGGCAAAACTTGAAGTCAGATTTCAAAATGAAAAAGATATTTTTTCTTTTGTTTACCACAGTGTTAAAACTGCAATAACAAAAGACATTAAAATAAACATTGATGATATTTATGAAAAATCTGATGATACAGATTATTTTGAAGATATAACAAACAAAACTCAAAACTTTTCACAAAGTTTCGATTCTCCTTCTTTTTCAACAAAAAAACATTGTGAAGCAGACCAAAGACAAATAGATAAATTTGTTGAAGCTCTCGATAAAATTAAAGATGAAAAAGTTGATGAAAATGTTGAATATGAACAGGAAACATTTGAAGAATACAGTTTGAACGCCGAAGATGAAATAAAATATATCGGAGAAGTGTTTAATACATATTTGATAGCACAGGTAAAAGATGAGATGATAATAATCGATAAACATGCGGCTCATGAGCGTGAAATTTTCAATGAAATCACACATGACGCTAAAGTCTATAAACAGATTTTGGCTGCACCCTTGATTATAAATTGCTCAAAAAAAGAATATGATGTTCTTTTAGATAATAAAAATTTACTGTCAAAGACAGGGTTTGAAATAGATGATTTCGGACAAAAGAGTATTGCACTCAGGACATGTCCCAGTGTTTTGATTAACGATGATTTGGAAGCTGCAATTATGGAATTTGCATCATACTTGATGTATGAAAAAAATGTCGCAAACGATAAACTCAATTGGCTTTATGAATCAATTGCATGCAGAGCGGCAGTAAAGGCGAATGATGATTTGAGCGACTATGAAAAAGAAATCTTTGTAAAAAGAATTTTGAATGATAAAAATGTTGAATTTTGTCCTCATGGCAGACCCGTCTATATCAAATATTCAAAGAGCAAAATAGAAAAATTATTTGGAAGAATTGTCTGATGAATAATAAACTTAAAAAATCTATTGTAATTTTTGGACCGACAGCAACGGGAAAATCAAAGTTTTCGGTAATGCTGGCAGAAAAAATAAATGCAGAGATTATTTCTTTTGATTCGATGCAGGTTTATAAGGGTTCGGATATAGCAAGTGCAAAACCCGAAAAAGCTTTGCTCGACAAAATACCACATCATTTAATTTCAACTTGTGAAGATGACAATGCATATACAGTCGGACTCTTCAAAAAAGATGCAGATAGGATAATAAGAGAGATTCAAGAAAAATCAAAAAGAGTTATTTTGACGGGCGGAACCGGACTTTATATTGACAGCCTAATATATGATATAGATTTTTCGGAAAAGACCGTTGACAAAAAGCTAAGAGCAGACCTAATGAATAAGATAGAAAAAGACCGACAGAGTGTTTATGACTATCTTTCAAAGATAGATGAAGAAGCGTGTAATAATATCAAAATAGGGGATACACAGCGTATTATAAGAGCGATTGAATATTATATTACAACCGGGAAAAAGATTTCTTCCCAAAGCTTAAAAAACAATTCCAACGAAAGTGAATTCATTTTAATCGGATTGAATTATAAAAATCGTGATAAACTATATGAGAACATAGAAAAACGTGTTGATCTTATGATGAATAACGGACTTCTTAAAGAAGCCGAGTCGGCTTATAAAAAGAATAAAGGAAAAGATTTCAAAAGCTCAGCGGCACAAATGATTGGTCACAAGGAGTTCTATCCGTATTTTGAAGGACATCAAGACTTGGAAGAATCTGTCGCCTTACTCAAACAAAAGACCAGAAATTATGCAAAAAGACAGATAACTTGGTTTAAGAAATATAAGACTGCAAATTGGATCTATCTTGACGATAAAAACGAAGACGAGATATTAAGTGAAATATTAGAAGTGGTGAAAAGGGAAGATGAAAGTTAAATCAAAACAAATTTTTTCAATTTTATTTGTAATATTTTTGTTGTTCTATATAGCTTTTCAGGCTTTTAGGAGCTTTTATCGACCGTTAAAAACAGAAATAGTAACGCAAAACTCGGTAACCGATTCAATTGATACAGAGGTCTATGTCCTGAGAAACGAAGCCTCTCTAAAGGCAAACCAAACCGGTATAATAACACCTGTTGTTAATGAGGCTCAGAGAGTTGCAAAAGACCAGACGGTAGTTTTGATTTTTCAACAAGACAGTGATGCGATGGCATATTTCAACAAAATTAAATACCAAAAAGAACTTGATCATATAAGAAAAATAAAGGGTGCCTCTTCTTTTGTAAATTTGGATGTTGAAAAATTCAAAGGAGATATTTTAAATCAGGCAACATATTATATACAATCTGTTTCGGACAGAGATTTTAACGCATTTAACAATGAAAAATCTGAACTAAAAGATAAAATAACATTAAAACAAATTTTATCCGGAGAAAACATCGATACTTCCGATTTAGAGAATGAAATAAATCAAAAATTAAATTCAATAGAAGGTGTAAACGGAAAATATACAAATGTTTTGGCCCCAAACTCCGGATACTTTATCTCACAGAGTGATGGATATGAAAGCGCTTTTGATGTTTCCAAACCAAAAGAATTAGATTTTGATAAAATTAAAAAGGTGCTTTCACAGCCTGTAAACAAGGAACAAACATACGGGAAAATAATATCGGACTTCAATTGGTATGTTTTTTGTGATGTCCCGAAGACAAAAGGCGATCTGATGCAACCCGGTGCTGTTTATCAACTTGATTTTCCTTATACTCAGAAGGATTACGAAAGACCTTCCGTCAAACTTCTTTATAAAGAAAATTATAAGGATAAAATCAGACTGATTTTGGTTGGAAATACGATGAATGAAAATATAGCAAGTCTTCGACATGAAAAGGCGAAAATTATACGATATGAGACTAAGGGACTGAGAATAAATTCACAAGCTCTGAGAACAAATCAAAAACACGAAAAGGGCGTTTATGTCTTAAACGGTGAAGTTTTGGAATTTAAGAAGGTTGATATAATTAAATCAACGGAAAAATATGCAATATCTCGTGAACATAATGACGATAAAACCTATGTTTCAATATATGACAATGTAGTTTTAGGAGGTAAAAATTTATATGACGGAAAAGTTATCGGCTGAATTTCAAGATATAAAAGACAATTTGGAAGAGATTGAAGAGAAAATAAGCATAGCTGCCGAAAAATCCGGCAGAAAAAGAGAAGACATAATTTTACTTGCGGCGACAAAAACTGTTGACACAGACAGAATAAATTATGCAATTTCCTGCGGTGTCAAATACATAGGTGAAAACAGAGTTCAGGAACTGGAAAGTAAAATCGATAAAATCGACCGAGAAAAAACAAAAATTCATCTTATCGGTCCGCTTCAATCTAATAAAATAAATAAAATACTTCCCATCGCAGATATGATTGAATCGATAGACAGCATTAAACTTGCGGAGAGAATCAGTAACAGATGTTTAACTCTTTCAAAGAAGATGCCTGTTTTACTTGAGGTAAATATCGCAAACGAAGAAAGTAAGTTTGGATTCCCCGCTGAACAATTGACAGATGTTTGTTATGAACTGTCGGAACTGAAAGGAATTTCTATTGAGGGGATAATGACTGTTCCGCCTTTTGACTCTACTCATTCTGAAAACAGAAAATATCTTTCTCGAATAAATCAAATCTTTGTTGACATACAAGCAAAAAAAATAGATAATGTAAATATGAATATCCTTTCTGCCGGAATGTCCGGAGACTATGAAATGGCAATAGAGGAGGGTTCTAACTTGGTTAGAATAGGTTCCTTGATTTTTGGCAGAAGACAATATTAACGGAGGCTAAATAATGGGTAATTGGGTAGAAAAACTTAAAAATATCACCGGATATGTTGATCCCGAAGAAGAAGAATTTGAAATGGATGAATACGAGCAAGACGAAATAGAACAAGTCAACACATACGAGGCCTTTGAAAGAGAACAAAAACCGACTGCACCGTCTAACACCGGAAAAGTCGTTTATAACTCAAATGCTAAGGCAGCTTTACAGGTTATTCTTGCAAAGCCGGAAAAATTTGATGATGTTGCGGGAATAGCCGACAACCTCAACAAAAAAACAACCGTAATTTTGAATTTAGAATCAACCGAACGAAATGTCAGCCGTCGTATCATTGATTTTCTCAGTGGTGCTGCTTATGCAAACGGAGGACAAATCAAACGTGTTGCCAACAGCACTTTCGTAATCACTCCTTTCAATGTTAATTTGTCGGGAGATGTTTTAGACGAACTTGAAAGCAACGGAATCACATTTTCAAATTAAGCGGAGGTATTAAATGTTTACGCCAGATGACTTGGTAAATTATAAATTCCAAACAACCGGTAGGAACTCTTATAATGCTTCCGATGTAGATGATTTCATGGATCAAATCACTGAAGATTATGATCAACTTTTCAAAGAAAACAAAGAACTTGTCAAGAGAATAGGTCTTCTTGCAGATAAGCTACAAGAATATAAAAATAGCGAAGACAGTATCAACACTGCAATCATTACAGCCGAGAAGATGAAAGAGCAGATTATAAGTGAAGCCAACGAAACTGCCGAAAGAACGATAAAAGAGGCACATGACAAAGTTGACGGAGCTTATGATGAGGCTCGTGAAAAGGCAAAGGTTATAACCGAAGAAGCCGAAGCTCAGGCAAAGAGCATGGAAGAAAAAGCGCAAAATGAATATGACTTAAAAATAGGCTCAATCGCCGATGATATCAGAGGATATGAGACTAAACTTGAGGCCTTGAAAAGAGAGGCTACCGATCTTAAACAGACTATTCTCGATCTGTGCGATTCGCTTAAAGATAACGTCAATTCAATTGAAGATTATGATTTTTCGAAAGAAGAAAAAGCAGAAGAGGATTCTTATTTAGAACAAGAAGTCGAAGAAGCAAAAGATGAAATTGCTGACAAACCTCATGAAGATCGTGCTTTCGGTGAGTATTACAAACAATTTGAAACTTTTGAAGATAGTTCTTTTAACAACACTGACTACTATGTAGAAGATGATGATCAGAAGACAAAGGTTTTTGACGTTTGATTTATTTCCTTTTCTTTTTATCGGTTATCTTACTGATTTGTATCAACGCTTTAGGTTCATATTATTTCGGAAAACTGCTCTCTGACGGACTTGTTATTTCGATTATACCTAAGATACTTAATTTAAAATATGTTGAAAACACGGGAGCGGCTTTTGGAATTTTATCTTCCAAGCCACTCCTTATCACAATATTTAACATTCTGATTCTTCTAACTTTAACAATCTATGTTTTAATAAAGATAAAGGATTTTTATAAGAGCAGATACCTTTTTTCAATTATTTTAATTATTTCCGGTGGATTTGGAAATATAATTGACAGAATGATAAACGGTTATGTTACAGATTATTTTGAATTTGCATTTATATCTTTCCCGGTTTTCAATTTTGCGGATATTTTCATTACAGTCGGAGCATTTTTGCTTATAGTGAAACTTCTGATGGATTTTATCAAGGAAAATAAAAAAGATGAAAGTAAATGAGAGAATAGATACATATTTAGCCGCAAAATACAATCTCAGCAGAAATATGGTTCAAAATCTAATCTCTGACGGAATGGTTAAACTCAGAGGGGAAAAAATCCCCAAAAACTATAAAATTAAAAGGTCGGATAAAGAATCAGACATAGAAATTGAAATTCCTAAAGAAGAATCAACAGAGATTTTACCGGAAAACATACCGATTCAGATATTATATGAAGATGAATTTTTGGCGGTTGTCAATAAACCGAGAGGCATGGTAACCCATCCTTCCAAAGGCAGATATTCGGGAACTTTGGTAAACGCGCTTTTATATAAATTTCCAAATAATCTTTCAAATTATAACGGTGACGACAGACCCGGAATAGTTCACAGACTCGATAAAGACACAAGCGGCGGCCTTATAATCGCAAAAGACAACAACACGCACAGAGCTTTATCAAAACTTTTCAAAGAACATGAAGTTGTAAGAGAATATATAGCGATTGTTCATGGGAATATAAAAACTGACGAGGGAAGACTTGAATATTCAATCGGCAGAAATCCCAAAGACAGAAAAAAGATGGCAGTTACAGATAAAAATTCTAAAACGGCCATTACAGATTATAAAGTCATTAAAAGATTTGACGGTTTTACTTTTGTAAGACTCAGTTTATATACAGGTAGAACACATCAGAGAAGAGTTCATATGGCGAAGATCGGCCATCCGGTTGCGGGAGATAAATTATACGGTCCTAAAAAATCTAAACTAAAAATCCTATATCTTCATTCTGCAAAACTTGAATTCATTCATCCTGTAACCAAAAAGAAAATAATCGTTGAATCTCAACCGGACGAAGAATTTAATAAATTTATAAATAAGTTACAAAATAAAATATAGAGGTGAAATTGTATGGACTTAAAAACAAAAAACAAGCTTAAGCTCGACGCATGCAAGGTTAGAAAAGGAATTATCATCGGAGTTTATAACGCTAAAAGCGGACATCCGGGTGGTTCTCTTTCTATAGCAGACATTATGACCTATCTTTATCTTTATAAGATGAATATAGATCCGAAAAATCCTAAAATGGAAGACAGAGATCGTTTTGTATTATCTAAAGGACACTGTGCTCCCGCCCTATATGCCGCAATGGCAAACAGAGGATTTTTTGATGAAGAAGAACTTACAAAATTAAGACATATAGGTTCGGCTTTGCAAGGACATCCGAGCATGAGACTCTTAGACGGAGTTGAAGCCTCAACGGGTTCTTTGGGACAGGGAATTTCAATTGCTACCGGAATGGCATTGGGCGCAAAACTTAAAGGTGCAGATTACAATGTATATGCAGTTCTCGGAGACGGTGAACTCGGAGAAGGACAGGTTTGGGAAGCCTCAATGTTTGCCTCTGCAAAGAAGCTTGATAATCTGATTTTAATTGTTGATAACAATAACTTGCAGATTGACGGAACTTTGGAAGAAGTAAATTCTCCTTACCCAATTCCCGAAAAATTTTCTGCCTTTGGATTCAATGTTCAGCAAATAGACGGCCATGATTTAGATCAAATTGACGAAGCTATAAATAAGGCTATCAATACAAAGAACGGAAAGCCAAATGTAATTATAGCAAAAACTGTTAAAGGAAAAGGAGTTTCCTTTATGGAAAATCAATGCTCATGGCATGGAAAAGCTCCAAATGACGAAGAATATAAAATTGCAATGCAAGAAATCGAAGAAGCTTTGGAAAAAGCTGAAAAAGAGGTGAAATAAAATGGCTGAAGTAATTAGTAAAGCAACAAGAGAAGGTTATGCGGCAGGACTTTTAGAACTAGGAAAGACAAATGAAAAAGTTGTAGTTTTAGATGCTGACCTTGCGGGAGCAACAAAAACAGGGGCTTTCGCAAAAGAATATAAAGATAGATTTTTCAACTGTGGAATTTCAGAGCAGAACTTAATGGGTGTCGCAGCAGGACTTTCTCTTTCAGGTTATATCCCCTTTGCAAGCAGTTTCGCTATGTTTGCTGCGGGAAGAGCTTTTGAACAGATAAGAAACTCAATCGGATATCCCGGACTAAATGTTAAAATCGGTGCCACACATGCCGGTATTTCAGTCGGAGAAGACGGTGCCTCTCATCAATGTAATGAAGATATAGCTCTCATGAGAACAATTCCGGGAATGACAATTATCAATCCTGCTGACTTTGTTGAAGCAAAGGCTGCGGTAATTGCAGCGGCAGAACATGAAGGACCCGTATATATGAGATTTGGAAGACTTGCTGTTCCTGTAATTTTTGATGATGACTATAAATTTGAATGGGGAAAAGCAAAGGTTTTAAGACAGGGCGATGATTTAACTATTGTTGCAACCGGTCTGATGGTAAACGAAGCTTTGATTGCGTATGAAAACTTAAAAAATAAGGGAATAAACGCAAGAATTATCAATGTTCATACAATTAAGCCTTTGGACGAAGAGACAATATTGACGGCAGCTAAAGAGACGGGAAAAATACTTGTCTGCGAAGAACACAACATTATTGGCGGACTTGGCGGAGCCGTTTCTGAGCTTCTTTCTTCAAAATTACCGACAGAAGTTGTAAGACTCGGTGTTAACGATGAATTTGGTCATTCCGGACCTGCTAAGGATTTACTCAAGGAATTCGGATTGTCTGCCGAGAATATAGAAAAAATGGCGTCTTATATGGTTAAGGATTAACGAAAATAATTTTTTTAATTATTTTTCAGTGAAAACATATTAAGGAGTGTTTGTTATGCCTTGGTGGTTAATTTTAATAATCGTCATATTCGTTCTCATTATTTTATGTGGCGGTTACATAATTAAAATTCAAAAACAATTGGTAAGCCTTGATGAAATGGCGCAGAATGCCAAATCACAGATCGGAGTTCAACAAAACAGTCGTTGGGACGCACTTACACAGATAGCCGGTTTAACAAGAGAATATTCTAAACATGAATATGATTCCCTTATTAATATCATAGCTAAAAGACAACCGGTAAGCCGCGACAGTGATGCCTCAACAATTCAAAATCAGGAAAATTTGCTGACGGAAGCGATGACACATATTATGGCAGTTGCCGAACAATATCCGGATTTGAAGGCGAGCGGTCTTTACTCACAGACAATGGCTGACGTTAATTCTTATGAAGAAAATGTTCGTATGTCGAGAATGGTCTATAACGATTCCATTACAAAATATAACAGACTTGTCCGACAATTCCCTGGCAGCTTGGTAGCGTCTATGCTTAACTTTAAGACTCGTGGCTATCTTGAAACACCGGAAGATAAAAAGGATATGCCAAACCTTACAAATATGTCTGCACAGCAAGAAAGCAAGTCACAGGTTGAGCTTGACATAGAGCAGGCCAAAAAGAATAATCAATAAAAATAATGGTTAACGCTTTTGCGTTAACCATTATTAAAAGGTGAACTTATGCAGAAAATTTTAAACAGAAAATTCGCCCTGTATTTCTTGTTGATGATTGTCCTTTCGCTTGTGCTGTTTATTCCCACAATAGGCAAAACAAGTGCCAAAGAGGGATATACAATAAACAGCGTAAAAATAAATGCAGATTTGCAAAAAGACGGAAGTGCAAATATAACAGAAGTTTGGGATGTTGATATTTCTTCGACAACGGATAGTACCGAGTGGTATCTGATTAAAGGTAATCTAAACGGAAGTGCAATTTCAAATTTAAAAGTTTCGGATGAAACGGGAAGAACTTTTCAAAATATAGGAAACGATTGGGATATAGATGCATCAATCGAAGAAAAAGCATATAAATGTGGTATTCATAAGAATGATGAACAAAAAGGCGTGGAGCTTTGCTTTGGAATAGGCAGTTACGGACACCATGTTTTTACCGTATCCTATCATGTGACTCAACTTGTAAAAGGATACAAAGAACAGGACGGATTTAATTGGCGTTTTGTAAACGATAAGATGACCGCAGTTCCGCAAAAGGTCAGCGTCACAATCACCGCACCGGAAACTATAAACGATGAAAACGCTGATATCTGGATGTTTGGAAACACCGGTCAGATAAATTTTGTCGAAAAGGATTCACAACAATTTATTTACGCCGAGGCTTCGGGGTCGGAATATTCTTCTTATGACCACCATATGACAATAGTTGCGGGTTTCAATAAAGGAATTTTTAGCCCGACAAAAACTTCCGATAAAGAATTTTCAAAAGTCGTGGAAAAGGCAAAAGTCGGCAGTTCATATTCGAAAAAGAAATCAGGCGGAATATATAGTATTTTGAATGCCTTGAGAAGTTTATTACCTTACTTGGCAGCAGTATTTTCTTTAATTTTCTTTACTGCTTTTGCAAAAAAGAAAGGAATAAACCCAAAACTAAAAATTTCAAGCAAAGAAAAGAAGGATGTTGACTATTACAGACAACTTCCTATGAACGGAGATTTGGAAGCTACTTATTCCGGGCTGGATGCTTTAAATGAGCTTTCAAATAAAGAAAAAGGAAACATTATTTCTGCCTATCTTCTTAAATGGCTGAATGAAAAGCATATTTCCATAATAGAAACCGAATCTAAAGGTTTTTTGGGATTAGGCAAAAAAATGGTGAAGTCGGTTGCGTTTAATGTTGAATCTTTGCCTGAAACAGCAGGTGATTCGGAAAAAAGCATATTTAATTTCTTAAAAGCGGCTGCCGGCGGAGACAATATTTTGCAAGAAAAAGAACTGTCAAATTATGCAGAGGATAATTATAAAGATTATTTCAGAAGAATGGATAACATCCTCAAAGAGGGTGCAAATGATCTTTTGAATCAAGGAATATATCAAGAGAAAAAAGAAAAGAGTAAATGGTCTGATTCTTCAAAATATGAGATTACCGAAGCCGGGAAGCCTAAACTTCTGAATATTTTAGGTTTTAAGAAATATTTGTCTGACTTCACACTGCTTTCAGAAAGAGAATCAAAAGAAGTCGCACTCTGGGACGATTATCTTGTTTTTGCGGCTCTAATGGGTATTGCCGATAAAGTTTATGATGAATTCAAGAAGATCAATCCCGATTATATTTCAATGAAACAGGAAAGCATGAACACAAATATTGATTTTGTTGATGTGTTGATTTTCGCCAACACCATTTCATATGTTTCCAATTATTCTGCAATATCAGCAAGAAGTGCAGCGGCAAGTGCAGGTAGCGGCGGAATGGGTTCGTTCGGAGGCGGCGGCGGATTTTCCGGCGGCGGTTCCGGCGGCGGAGGAAGATGATTATCAGACATTAGACG
>QWCK01003164.1_pt1 | contig 18584 bp, 13 predicted proteins | sample 1972571 | NCBI WGS metagenome assembly QWCK01 (sample SAMN09866710, study PRJNA288562) | Human gut metagenome isolate term2_stool, whole genome shotgun sequencing... | isolation source: gut | host: Homo sapiens | place: USA: California
GGCACTGCGGGTCGGAGAGGTCAAGCGCAGGATTCTCTGCCAGCTGATGGACTGCGACCGCCGTGCGGCGGAGTGCCTTTGCCGTGATGGTATCGTTGTACTTTTCAAAGCTGGTGGACTGGGATTTGACAAACTCAAGGGTCTGGCAGAAACGAGCCTCCGCCGCGCGCAATGCCCGCCAGCCTGAGAGAAAAACGATGCCGGCCATCAAAAACACGCCGATGATCAGATAGGCTGTCCATCTCCTTTTATCCGGGGTGGTTCTGTTTTTACGCGCCAATGGTGTCCACCTCCAGATACTGCGAAGCATGTTCAAGGTATCGGCCAACGATCCGCTCCAGCGTGCCGTCCGCGCGCATCTGCGCAAGGGTATCGGTCAGCTGGGTGTCCAGCCCGCGGGTGTCGTTCTTGGCAAAGGCGATGCCCAGCCCGGTGACCAGCAGCGGTTCCTCCAAAATACGGAACTCCACGGAATTATCTTTCCCATATTGCAGGATGCCTGTCTCGTGGGCGGCGATGCCGTCCACATAGCCGCAGGCCAGCATTGCGTACTGCACACTGCGGTTTTCGATGCTGAGCACATCGACCCCTTGCGGGACGCGCGGGTCAGAGCCGCTGAGAAAGATCTCCTCCGGCTTGCCGGTGCTCTGCACGGCGACGGTCTTCCCGGCAAGGTCGCCGAGTGTCTGGATGCTGCTGTCGGCATCCACCGCAACCACCTGACGGCTCACCATGTAAGGCCCCGCCCAGCGGTATGCCTCTTCGCGTCCATCCATGGAAAAGCAGCCCCAGATGCAGTCGAGGGCGCCGCTTTCCACCAGAGTTGTTTTCTGCTCCCAGTCGATCGTTTCAAACCGGGCAGCATACCCCATGCGGCGGAACGCTTCGGTGGCGATCTCCACGTCGATCCCGGTGGGAACACCGTCATTGTTCAGATAAATATAGGGCGGATAGGTGTCGCTCCCCACAATGATCTGCGGAAGACCGCTCTCCATCGCGTTCGTTCCGCCGCAGGAAGTCAGGCTGCCGACGGCAGCAGATGCCGCCAGCAGCGTGCAGCCGTGCAGAAATGCACGGCGTGAGATTCTGTGTTTCATTTGGGCTTTTTATACTCCTATTTTGATTGCGTCCGCTGCTCAGTTGTGCTGCTGTAATTCTTCTTTCAGGTCAGCCTGCACATCGGTCAGGCATTGCAGCAGCAGCGGGTTGAACGCCCCGCACTCGCCGTTCAGGATCATCTGCACAGCTTTTTCGTGGGAGAAGGCTTTTTTGTAGCAGCGTTCACTGGTCAGCGCGTCGTACACATCAGCCAGCGAGACCAGCTGCGCGCTGATGGGAATTTCATCGCGCTTCAGCCCATCCGGGTAGCCGCGCCCGTCCCAGCGTTCGTGGTGCCAGCGGGCGATCTCGTAGGCCGTTTGCAGCAGCGGCTGCTCGGCAAAACCATCCAGATCGTGCAGCATCTTGGCTCCCAGCATACTGTGGGTCTGAATGACCTTGAATTCCTCCGGGGTCAGCTTGCCGGGTTTATTGAGGATCTTTTCGTCAATGCCGATTTTCCCGATATCATGCAGGGCGGAGGCCAGCGGGATCATATCCTGCTGTTCCGCGGTGATCGAGTATCTGCTGCTGATCTCCAGCAGACGGTGGAGCAGCAGCTCGGTGATGATACGGATGTGCCGCACATGGGCGCCGCTTTCGCCGTTGCGGAATTCCACGATATGGCTCAGAACACCCACCAGCATATCCGTATTGTTTTCACGGGCGCGGATCTGGTCAGAGACCATCTGCACCAGCCGCCGCTGCTTGGCATACAGCTTGATGGTGTTGCTCACGCGGCGGTACACGATACGAGCATCAAAGGGGCGGTTGACATAATCACTCGCGCCCAGTTCATAGGAGCGCCGGATCGCCGCGTCGGAGTCCTCGCTGGAGATCATAATGACCGGGGTATCCTCGATGGTGTGGTTGGCGTTCATCGCCTTGAGCACCTCGAAACCGTCCATGACCGGCATATTGATGTCCAGCAGCACCAGCGCGATGTTCCCGGCCTCCGCCTGCATTTTTTCCAGGCATTCTTGTCCGTTTTCCGCTTCCAGAATGTGGTAGCCGTCTCCTAGAATCTCTCGCAGTAACATGCGGTTCATTTTAGAGTCATCCACAAGCAGGATCTGGGTTTTTTCCTGCAAAAGCTTTTCCAAAGCGGACAGATGATGCCCCGGAACCTCCACCATGACGGCGTTTTTGCGGCACTTTGCCTGATACATCAGCCAATCCGCACGGCGAACGATACTTTCCATGGGGTCGGTGATCGTCTGCATCGTTCCGCCGATGCTCAGCGAGATGCGGAAATGCGAATAGCCGGGTACCGATGTCATCTGCGCGGCCGTGCGGATCTGTTCCAGTTTGGTCTGCAAAAAGTCTCCCGGAATGCCGGGTAACACCAGCAGAAATTCATCCCCGCCGTAGCGGATGAGCAGGTCCGACTCCCGGATGCAGGACTGAATGGCTTTTGCCGCCGTTTTCAGTGCCATATCCCCGGCGTAATGTCCATAAGTATCGTTGCAGATCTTGAAATCGTCCACATCCAGCAGTGCAACACCCGCCGGGCCGACGATACGGGATGCGATATCTTCATAGTAGCGGCGGTTGTATGTGCCAGTCAAGGCATCGTGGTAAAGTTTTGCACGGTAGCTCTCTGTTGTTTCTTGAAGCTTTTCCTCGGCTTCGGCCTGCATCTTTTCCATGTTGGCGTGCTCGAACTGCCATTGCAGGCGACCGATCAGCAGAATGCTCGCAGCGATCCCAAGGCCGACCACGATGAGCTTTTGAAAGTTCACAGAGGTGTAAAGAAAAAAGCTGTGGTCGGTAGAAAAGAAAAACGCGGTGTATAGGAATGCAATGAGGCCGCTTACGATTCCTGCTGCATAGCCGTATTTCACGAGCACAGCAGAAAGAACAACAAAAAGCACGATATTGGGATTTGGAATATGAAAATTCCAGACGATCAGGCAGGCGCTCAATTGGGCAAGTGCCGATAGCAGCATAGGCCGGATTTTATTTGACTGTTGTTCCATACGCAATACCATCCAATCCTTTGATTCATTCTGATTGCTCTCTCACAAAAAAAGAGCTGGGCCGCAAACGGGCGGCCCTGCTAGGTCGTGGGTGTCGGTCATCTGCGAAACCGTGCGATTCCACTATTTAATTGGGGGGGGGGGGTAACGCGGAAGCGCTTGACGGTCTGTTCCAGTGCTGCAATGTCCACGGGCTTGGAGAGATGTGCATCCATGCCGGCTTCCTTGCTCTTTTGCATATCTTCCAAAAAGGCGTTGGCCGTCATGGCGAGGATGGGGATGACCCGGCCCAGCGGGTTTTCGCCATTGCGGATGCGGCGGGTGGCCTCCAGGCCGTCCATTACCGGCATCTGCACATCCATCAGGATCATGTCATACTCGCCGGGCTTGACATTGGCAAAGGCATCCACGATCTCCTGACCGTTGGGGCAGATGGTGCAGCTTGCGCCTTTTGTTTCCAGCAGCATTTGCAGGATTTCGGCGTTGATGGCGTTATCCTCGGCGCAGAGGAACTTCATGCCGGACAGGGGCGAAGTTTCTTCCGCTTCCTCCGGCAGGGCCTGCACCTGTTGCGCATGGTCTGCCTCGGCGTCAATGGGAAATTCCAGCACCACCTCAAAGCGGGTGCCCTTGCCGGTGGCGCTTTCCACATTGATCGAGCCGCCCATCAGGTCCACGATGCTCTTGGTGATGGCCATGCCAAGGCCGGTGCCCTGCACCTTGTTGGTGCCGGAGCGCTCCTCACGGGTAAAGGGGTCGAAAAGGGTCTTTTGGTAGTCCGCGCTCATGCCGATGCCGTCATCCTGCACCACAAAGCGGTATCGGGCGTAGTGCTCGTTCCGGGGCAGCTCTTCCACCTCAAATCGGATGTGTCCGCCGTTGGGCGTATACTTGACCGCATTGGAGAGGATGTTCATCAGCACCTGATTCAAGCGGTTGGGGTCTGCCAGCACATTTTCGTGCTGCAGATGGGTGCTTACCGTAAAGGTCTGGCGGCTCTGGCCTGCCTGCTGGCGGATGATGCTGTCCAACTGGCGGATCTGTTGGGGCAGATTCATCTTTTCCACATTCAGGGTGGTCTTGCCGCTCTCGATGCGGCTCATATCCAGAATATTGTTGATGATGCCCAGCAACAGCTGGCCGGAGCTTTCCAGCTTGCCCAGATGCTCGGCAAGCTTTTCCGGCTGGTGCAGCTCGTTTTTCATCAGGGTGGTGATGCCGATGATGGCGTTCATGGGGGTGCGGATATCGTGGCTCATGTTGGAGAGGAAGTCCGTCTTGGCCTTGCTGGCGCGCTCTGCGGATTGCAAAGCCTCTGCTGCAACGACCTGCGCCTGCCGTAGCTCATCGTTTACCTGCGTCAGCTGGATGTTGTATTGTTCCAGACGGAGGTTCGTCTCTTTTTCAGCCCGCAGCTCCCGCTGCTGCTTTTCCCGCAGGAGGAACCAGCCGACGAAAACTGTTATGACCGAGAACACCATCGCAATGACGATGATGCTGGCCGTGACGATGTTGACCAGCTTCTGCGTATTCACGGCCACATATTCTGCCGGAACAAGGAACGCCAGCGTCCACTGGGCGTTTTCCATCTGCTTCAGAGCGTAGAAATACTCGGTCCCGTCCAGCACGGCGTTGGAATAACAGGAGCCTGTGCGGGCAAACCGCTCCTTTGCTGCTGCAAAGGAAGAACCGTGCAGATAGGACATCTGGGAGAGCACGGTGTATACGTTGTGCCCTTTCAGCAGCTCGGTATCATTGGCGTTGAACAGCTTGAAGCCATCGTTGTCCAGCACATAGACGCTGTTGTTATTTTCGTAGGCGTCGCAGCGGAAATAATCGTTCAGCTGGGTCATGCTCTGGGAGGTGCCGAAGTAGCGCAGGGTGATCTCGCCGATCTCGCTTTGCAGTGTGATGGGGGTGGAGAGCTGGTTCAGGAACACCATCCGGGAATCATCCACGGTCAGCGAGTTGGCAACGTAGCTGACCCGCTGCGGTGCGCTTTCCAGATAGGTCATTCCCCGCAGCAGCCCCATGCGGCCATGCTCGGTATAATAATGTCCGGCAGAGTCCACGGCAATCAATTCGACCTGTTTTTCATGGTAATTGGAAAGCTCCGACAGCTTTTTCAGATAGCGGTAGAGATCGGTATCGGTCTCCAGCGGGGTGCAGTATAAATAATTGCATTGTACATCCACCTCGTTCCAGTGGTTGTCGATCACATCCTCCAGACTGCGGAACATCTGGTGGGTGACCTCTTCCATCTGGCTCAGCCGCTCGTGGTAGACAAGGTTCTGGATGTAGGTCTGGCTCATGACAAAAAGGGTCAGGATCAACACGATGCTGACAAAGCCGAAGCCCACAAACAGCTTTTTATAGATTTTGTTGTTCACATCCAGTATCTCCTGTCCGTTTGATTCAACTCCATGCGGTGTCTGCCCGGCTGATGGTGGTGTATGCGCCAAAGAAGGTTTTTGCGGCATCCATGCCCACCACGCCGCTGTCTGTGACCGTTGCTTCGGCAGCCAGCTGGTCGCTCACACCGCAGATGGCAACCTGATAAGTCTTGCCCGCCTCCGGCTGCACTGGGCTTACCAGCACATAGGGATAGCCCTTGCCGTTGCCGTAGGCATCGTAACCAGAAGCCAGCAGTTCGCTGATCTGCTGCCCGGTCAGGGCAACGGTCTGGATGGTGCGGTTCCAGCCGGTGGGCAGGATGACCGAAAGGTCGTAAACCGTAATGCCCTTGGCGTACAGCTTGGCGGCTACGCCGTGGTGGTTCTGTTCGGGCGGGTTGCCGGGGATCCAGGTGCTCAGCGAGACCAGCGCAAGGTCGCTGCCGGTAGCCTGTGCAAAGCAGCGGCCCACCAGCATGGCGCAGTCCTGCTGCGAAAGCTCCTCCGTAACGGTCGTGATGACATCCGGGGTGTTGTTCACCACACTGTCCTGATCCTCGTCCAGCTGATGGATGACATCCTCCATGGTAGCATTGCCTTTCATGAAATCCAGCATCTTGTTGCCGGTGGTCACGACGGTGTTTTCCCAGCCGGAGTAGATAAAGGGCGCGGTATTCCCTTCATTCAGGGCATCGGCGATGTCGGCATAGTAGGTGCCGTCTGCCTTTGCACCCTTAATGGGCAGCAGGCTGCTTTTCAGCGTCGTTGCGGGCTGCAGAGCGCTGGTGCCTGCAACGGTGGAAAGCACACGCATCACCTTGAGCGCATCTTCCAGCTTCTGGGGGCTCTGTTTCAGCTTTTTGTTCAGACCATAGAAGCGGTTCACATTCAGCACAAAAACGTTCTGGGTGCCGTCCTCGGAAAGATACGGCATCAGGCCGAATTGATCGGCGTTGTCGTCTGCCTCCACGATGCCGTTGGTGCCGCCCATCAGAAACAGGGTGTTGCCCTCGGCCATCCTCTGCCGGGTCACATTGTCGTCAAGAGCATCGCCGGAGTCGTTCAGCATCCCGATGTCCTTCCACTTCTGGACGTATGCCATCGCCTGCATCATGCCGGGGGTGTTGCTGACGTTTGCCTTGCCGGAAAGATAATCTTTCTGCCACAGTCTGCCGTCCAGTGTGCCAAGGAAATCGGCATCCGCAATGTTGCACAGATACTGGAAACCGGAGCCCGGATACTGGATCTGCGGCAGGCAGAGATCGACCCCGGCTTCCTTGGCTTTTGCAGCCAGCACTTCCAGTTCAGCGAAAGATTTGGGCAGTTCCCAGCCGTATTTCTTCAGCAGGGTCTTGTTGTAGGTGATGCCGTAGCAGTTGTAGGTCGAGGGCAGCAGGTAGATGGCACCGTTGTCGAACACATCCTGCAAGCGGGACTCCACATAGTTGTCGGTAAAATCGTAACCGGAAAGATCCAGCAGTTTGTCGGAGACCAGATCGATCTGGGGGTCGTAGTACGTCAGGGTGCAAACGTCCGGCAGATCGCCTGCCGCAAACATGTTCTGCAAACAGGTGGTGGTGTTATCGCCGCTGTAGGGCACGACCTCGATGTTCACTTCCGGGTAAACGCTGTGCACCTGCTCAATAAAGGCTTCTACCTCTTTATAAGGTGCCATAAAGGTGATGGCCTCGTGCGCAGCTTCCGTTTTGCTTTCAGCCTTACTGCCGCTGCAGGCGGTCAGCGCTGCCGTGGCAGCTGCAACGCCGCAAGCCTGCAAAAAGGAGCGGCGGGAGATCTTTTTTATCATATAAATATACTTTCCTCACATTTTCGGAGGCAATCCTGCATGAATCCAATGGGGTGCAGTGCTGCCTTGATTTTGGTGATTCTTACACACCCCACAGGAATCCCCATGCTCGCGGCCTGTCCGCACTGATTTTGTGCGGATTCTTCTATAAAAGGCATTGTTATTATTCTATCATCGTGTGAAAAGCGTTTCAAGCTAATTTGGGATTTCCTGCAATAATTTGCATGAAAAACAGGGAGGAAATCTGAGCTGTTTGGAGGCGTGTCAGCCCTGGCGCGGCGCAAAACAGAAGAAAATGAATCGAAGCAATCGTAAAGCCGCTCACCGTGCAGGAAACCTGCACAGTGAGCGGCTTTTTGCTGCCCTATTTACAAATATGAGGAATTCAAGAAGTCTTTTATTGTGGTCAAAGCCAAATGAGGCCAGCCCACAAACAAAAAAAATCCAACGATTTCTAACGTGAAATCGTTGGATTTTTTGGTCCGAGTGGCGAGAATCGAACTCACGGCCTCTTGAACCCCATTCAAGCGCGCTACCAAAACTGCGCTACACCCGGATATTGCATGTGGCTTATCGCTCACAGCTCAATTAGTATACCCGATGCAGGGTGTTTTGTCAAGCGCTTTTTTCAAGTTTTTTCGATTTCTTTTTCGTCTTCCTCCGCCGTTTCCGCAATGGGCTGGCTGCGGGACGGTAGTGCGTCAAATTCCACGGTAGCCAGTGCCACGGCGAACACGCTTTGGGCCCCGGCATCCAGCAAAGCCTGCGCACAGGCGGCTGCCGTGGCTCCGGTGGTGATGACATCATCCACCAGCAGCACCCGCTTCCCGTCCACGTTGTCCGGTTCCAGCACCCGGAACGCGCCTGCCACGTTGACCAGGCGCTCGTCCAGCGAGAGCCCGGCCTGATGGCGGCCAGTGCGGGCACGGCCAAGGGCGTTGGCGGCCAACGGGACGCCCACCGCCTTTGCCAGCGGCCGGGCCATCCGCTCCGGCACATTATAGCCGCGTTTTTTGCTGGAGGCCGGCACCGGGACGATGGCGTCATAGCCAAGGCTCAGGCCCTCCACCCGCTGGGGTGTGGGCTCCGCGCCGCGCATGAGGATCTCGCTGCCAAAGAGCAGCCGGGCCATCTCGACGCCCAGCTCCACGGCCGTCCACGGCTCGCCCTGGTACTTGGCCCGCAGCACCGCACCGCGGACACAGCCCGCGTAGCGGTAGGGTGCCGCGGCCCCGCTCAGGGTCCCCAGATAGTGCTCACTTCCCTTGAGCCGCATTGGCATCCGGCGGAGCGGTTCCAGCCGTTCCGCGCATTCCGGGCAGGTTGGCACAAAGCCCAGCACCCGGCGGCAGAAAGGGCAGCGGCGGGGATACAGCAGCTGCCGGGCCTGCCGCAGCAGCCAGCACGGGGCCGCGTAATCCCCCGGCATCAGTCTTTCTTGACTGCGATGATGACGCGGACTTTCTTGCCCGCCGTGCAGCCAAAGTTATCGTACCAGCCGGTCAGGTAGTAATCATCCGAGTTGACGTATGCCAGCTTGGTGGCGTAATACTGGCCCTTGTACCACAGGTAGACCTGCGTGTCGTCGGCCATCTCATAGCGCTGATCGCCCGAGAGGACGGAGGCAGCGCCCACCTGATCGATCTTCATGGGCATGAGCTGCATCATGGATTTGACCGAACCAGACGCCTCCTGGCTGACGGCAATACCGCCCGCCAGCACCGGGTACTTGATGGAGGTGGTCAGGCTGGCCTGCTGGCCATTGATATAGCAGATGTAGTTGGCACCGCCGCCGATGAAGTTGAAGATGTTGCTCAGCGGAGCTCCGGTAATGGCACCGATCTGCCGGAAGCCAATGCCCAGCAGGCCTGCGGTGTTGCCCGTCAGGCGATTCCATGCCGTGCTGAGGATATCGCCGCTGATGACGCCCCACAAAATCTCGCTCGTGGTGGGCACCAGCAGATTTTTCACCTCATCCACGGTGGTCTTGGTGGTCGTGTTGCCCGAAGAATCGGTGGTCACCAGCGTTTTGATGCTGCTGTAGTTGGCGGCCAGGTTCTTCACATCGTCCAGCACGCCGTAGTTCCACAGATCGCCCGTGACATCGTTGAGGATGAGGCGGTCGATCTGGCCGTTTTCATTGGTGGTGTAGTAGCGGACGTCAGAGCCCGAGAGCGTTACCCCCGATAGGCGGCTGGGACGAATCGCCCCAGCCGCACCTCCTGACGTTGTATCCATAATTTCCACATCGTCGGCCAGGGCAGCGTCGCCCAGAGCGGTGGCGTCCGCATTCACGGTGCCGCTGACGGACCGGCTGCTGATTTTTTTCACGTTCTCTCCGTTGGCACCGTCCACGCTGATTTCTACCAGCCAACCGGTGGGAAAATTGAGGCTTTTGTCCACGTTGACGCTCCGGACGATACCGTCCGTGCACATCACCGAGACTTTCTGAAGCACATCGGCCCCGTTGTCCTCTTCAATCAGGTTGCGGGAGGCGGACTGGACCACGCCATAGAAGACGCTGTCGGCCTCTTCACCGGTGACGATGCCGGCCACCTCATTGTTCATGCCCAGCAGCAAGGTGACCACCTGGCCCACACCGCCGCCGTTGAGGGAGGACACCTGCGAGGCCACCGCCGTGCTGCCCAGCGTGTAGGTACTGCCCGCCACGGTGACCGAGGTGGGCGCGCTGGCCGAGGGAGACACTGCCGTGATGCGGCCGGCCGCGCGGCGGGTGTAGACCCAGACCGTGCGCAGGCTCTCGCTGTAATAGTACACGTCGTACTGGTTCAGCTCGCCCGAGGGGGAAACTTTATCGTTGCGGTAGACGGCTACCGGGGTAAAGGGCACCTGTGCCCCCTCGCCGTAGATAAAGGGGCCCTGCAGGCTGCTGAGCAGGACAGTGGAGGCATCCACCTGGCCGTTGGAAACGGTAAAGCCCAGGGTGGTGCCGTAAGTGCCGCCCGAAGCCGTGTTGGCCGTGAGGGCGTTGTAGAGCAGGACCGCGGCGTCCTCATAGTTCATAGCCTCGCCCTGCTTGCGGTCCAGTCCGGTGCGCAGGCCGATCTCGCTGGCCTTGTTGAGCTGCGCGTTGGGGAACGCGCCGTTCAGCTCGGTCATCTTATAGCCCATCAGCTTGAGGACCGCCGTGCAGGCCTCCTCCAGCGTGACAGCGTTGTCCGGGCGGTAGCTGCCGTCCGTGTAGCCGTTCAGCCAGCCCTGCTGCACCGCAATGCGGATGTAGGGGGCCCAGGGCGAAGTGCCGGGCACGTCGGTATAGAGGGTGCCCACCGTGCCCTGTGCACCCACGCTCTCCCGGAATGTGGAGAACGAGGTAAGCATCCGGGCAAAGGCGCCACGGGTGACCACGGCGTTCAGGGCCCCGGTCTGGTCGGTATCCATGGCCCCCAGGGTAATGGCCATCTGGACCGCGGTGTTGTTGGTGGCAGCCGCCGAAGCCGGGAGCACCAGCATGGAGGCTGCAATGCACACCGCCAGCAGCAATGCAAGGATTCGTTTTTTCATGGCTTATCTTCTCCTTTTAATCATACCGCAGGGCGTCGATGGGGTTGAGCTTGGCGGCACGCTTGGCCGGCAGGTAGCCGAACAGCACGCCGATGCCCGCCGAAATGCCGAACGCCACCACGATGGAGTCGAACGAGGGGCTCACCGTGATATCCATGCCGTCGGTGAACATGGGCAGCACCCGGTTGGCAGCCATGCTGACGATGTACCCCAGCACGATGCCCAGAGCGCCGCCCAGAGCGGAAGTGGTAGCGGCCTCGGTGACGAACTGGGCCAGGATGACCCGCTCCTTGGCGCCCATGGCCTTGCGGATGCCGATCTCTTTCGTCCGCTCCGTGACCGACACCAGCATGATGTTCATGATGCCGATGCCTCCCACCAGCAGCGAGATGCTGGCAATGCCCGTGAGGATGACGATGACCATGTTGATCATCTTGTTCATCTCTTCCAGCCACTCACTGGCCGAGTAAACGTAATACGCATTGTCACTTTTAAAGAGATTATACAGTCCGTTTTCCATGGCAGCCTTGGCCTCGTTGGCCTGATTCTCGTCTACCATGATGCAGATGTACGAATCCGCGGTGCTTTTCTGCGACAGACGCATGGCGGTGGTATAGGGCAGGTAGATGCAGTCATCGTCATTGCCCTGCTGCATGGTGGGGTCGCTGATCTTGGCGTTCAGCACACCCACGATGCGGAATTTGTAGGGGCCCAGCTTGATGGTCTTGCCCATACCGTTGCCGCCAAAGGCGGTGCGGTTGATGTAATCGCCGATGACGCAGACCTGCTTGTCATCTTTCATGTCCATGTACTGCAGGTTGCGGCCCTTGGCCAGGGTGTAGTTTTTCATCTCGGTATAGTCTTCGTCCACGCCGTACAGGTTGGTGTAACGGTAGGTGGTGGTGCCCACCTTGGGCGTGTTGCTGCTGAAATCGATCTGCGGGGAGATGGACTCCAACAGGTCGGGGTTTTTCTTCACGATGTCATACACGTCATCCACCGAGGCGGTGCGGGAACCGTAGCCCCAGATGCTGACAGACAGGGTGTTGGTGCCCATGGCCGAAAAGCTGTCCCGCATACTCTTGGTCATGCCGTTGCCCAGGCCCACGATGACGATGACCGCCATAACGCCGATGATGATGCCCAGCATGGTCAGGAACGTGCGGAGCTTGTTGCTCCAGACGTTCTGGATGGCCTGCCGGAAAGTTTCAATGATCATGCCTGTGCCTCCTCGGTCTGGGATTCCTGCTCCGGCAGCAGGGTGGGCTGAACGACCGCCTCCGGGGAGTGGGAGTCGCCGTCGTAGACGACACGCCCATCTTCCAGCCGGATGATGCGCTCCGCCTGCACGGCAATGGAATTGTCGTGGGTGATGAGGACCACGGTGTGGCCCTCATTGTGGAGCTCCTGCAGCATTCCCAGCACCTCGCGGCCGGTGTGGCTGTCCAGAGCGCCGGTGGGCTCGTCCGCCAGGATGACGGGCGGGTTGCGCACCAGAGCCCGGGCAATGGACACGCGCTGCTGCTGGCCGCCGGAAAGCTGGTTGGGCTTGTTTTTGAGCTTATCGCCCAGGCCCACCTTTTCCAGCACCTCTTTGGCACGCTTGTGCCGCTCCGCGCGGGAGACGCCCGCGTACACCAGCGGCACCTCCACGTTTTCCATCAAGTTGAGCTTGGGCAGCAGGTTGTACTGCTGGAAGATAAAGCCCAGCATCTCGTTGCGGATGGCGGCCAGCTCGTTCCGGTTCATCTTGCCCACGTCCCGGCCATTGAGCAGGTAGGTGCCCTGGGTGGGCACATCCAGGCAGCCGATGATATTCATACAGGTGGACTTGCCCGAGCCGGACTGGCCGACAATGGCTACAAACTCCCCTTTTTCGATCTTCATGGAGATATGGTCCGCCGCCTTGACGGTCGTGTCGCCCATCTGGTAGTATTTGCACACTTCATCAAATTCGATCAGAGCGCTCATGTTCAGCCCTCCTCATCAAAAGGAACTGCTTCCGTCATCATAGAAACCGCTTCCATCATCATAGTAGCTGTCACTCACCGAGTTGGGATCGTAAGCAATCGTGTCTTCCGCCGTGATGCCGTCGAGGATCTCGGTGTAATCGTCGTCGCTGACGCCCGTCTTCACGTCCACATAGACATAGCCGTCCGGAGCTTCCATATCCGGGTCCGCATTGGCCGCGCTGGGCGAATCCTTGGTCACCAGCACATAGCCGCCGCGGACGATGGCCGCGTTGGGCACGCAGAGGGCGCTGGTGGACTCGGCCACCACGATCTCCGCGTTGGCGTTCATGCCCGGGCGGAGGCCGTCGATGGAGTCGATGCGGATGGTCACGGGGTAAGTCGTGGTGCCGCCGGAAGAGTTGCCTTTCATCGAGACACGGGTCACGGTGCCCACATAGGTCTTATCGGCCACCGCATCCGCCGTGATCTGCACTTTCTGGCCCACGGAAAGGGAGCCGATCTCCAGCTCGTCCACATTGATGCTCATTTCCAGGTAGCTCAGGTCATACAGCACACAGAGGCTGGTGCCGGAGGTCAGTGCGTCGCCCTGCTTGACGTCTTTTTCGATCACGGTACCGCTGATGGGGGCCGTGATGGTGTAGTTGGCCATCGTGTCCTGCATATTCTGCATCGAGATCTCGGCACTGCGCAGGGTCTCCGAAGCAGACTGGACGGATTCGGTCAGGTCATCGCCCGCCAGCTCAATGAGGATGGCGTCCTTTTCCACCGCGCTGCCCTCCTGCACATTGATGGCGGAGACGGTGCCGGAAGAGGGAGCCGTCAGGGTGCGCTCTGCCTGATAGGCAAAGGTGGCGGAGGCAATGGAGCTGACGCCATTGATGCTGGCCGTGGCTGCCTGGGCCGTGGTCAGGCCGCCCGCGTTCCGCACCGCGATGGTCACCGTACGGGTGAGCAGGTTGCCAGTGCTCAGTTCATCGGTGCCAGTCACAGCGGTAATGGTGCCGTCCAGCGTCTCAAAGGTGCCGTCCAGCACCACCTGCGCGCTCTGCCCCACCGAGAAGTTGGCGGCGTCGGCCGCCGGGAAGAGCAGGCTGAGCATCATCTTGGAGTTATCCCGGATGACGGCCACTTCCTGGCCGCTGGTCACTTCATCGCCCTTGGCCACTTTCAGGCTGCTGACAGTACCCGCCACCTCAGCACGGACGTACTGGCGGTCAACAGTCTTATCGTAGCTGCGCTGGGCCTGCTGGAGGGCGATCTCCGCTTTTTCCAGGTTGGTGGAAGCGTCGGAGCTGTCGATGGTGTAGAGGATCGTGCCCTCTTCCACGGTGTCGCCCTCTTCAAAATCAGCGGTGAGCACTTTGCCGTCCACCAGAGATTTCACGGTGTAAGTATTGGCCGGGTTCAGGGTGCCGGTGCCGCTGAGGGAGTTGGAGACATCCCGCTCCTCAGGCGCCGTTTCCACATAGCTGGTGTCCACATTGGCCTGCTTGTCCTTGGCGGGCTTGAGCAGGAACACCCCTCCTGCAAGGACGACCACCGCCGCCGGGACCAGCCATTTCCAGTTCTTCCGGGCAAATGCTTTGGCCCCGGCAAGCTTCCCGGCGGTCTTATCGTTTGCAGCCGCTGCCGAGGGGTCGTTCCCCTGCATGGCCGCGTTCTTCTTTTTCCAGATCATGCTTTTCCTCCTCGCTGTGCGGCGCGGGGGGCAAGATCCCCCTCCCGCAGAAGTGTCTGTTATAAGGTAGTGTATCGCATTTCGGGAAATTAAACAAGCGTCCAAATTTCATTTCACGCATATTTGACAAATATTCCGGCAGTTTCTCCCGGTTTCCGCCCCCGGAGCACCGCTGCCGCCTGCCCGAAACCCGGCCTGGCAGGCGGATTTTTCCAAATTGTAAACCTGCTGCATATTTCAAAGTTGACGCACCCGGGAATTTCTGGTTTAATACGGGGCAAAGCGCAGTTTTTATGCGATGTTCTCGGCCCGTCCAAAACAGCGGGCCGCAAATAGAGGAGGATTTTTTATGAGTCAGGCAGCTGCCAAAAACACCCAAAGCTCGAAATTTTCGGTCCGCGACATCTGCTACACCGGATTGTTCGCCGCCGTCATCGCCGTGATGGCCCAGATCTCCATCCCGATGCCCCTGGGCGTCCCCATGACCATGCAGACGTTCGCCATCACCCTGGCCGCTGTGGTGCTGGGCTCCAAGCTCTCCGCCATGGCAAGCCTCGTGTACCTGATCCTGGGTGCCGTGGGCGTGCCCGTGCTGGCCAGCTTCTCCGGCGGTATTGACAAATTCGTCGGCCCCACGGGCGGTTTCCTCATCTCGTTCCCCCTCATGGCCTATATCATCGGCCTGGGCGTGGAGCATCGCAATGCCTTTAAGGGCGCGTTCCCTCTGGCCGTTGTCGTGGGCACCGTGGTCAACTACATCGTCGGTGTGATCCTGTTCGTCATCGTGGCCCACAGCACCGTGGCCGTGGCTATTTCCGCCTGCGTGCTGCCGTTTATCCCCACCGCCATCATCAAGGCTGTGCTGGCCTGCGCCATCGGCCTGAACATTCGGAAACGGATTCCGGGGCTCAAGGCATGATCGTACTCCGCCCGCACCATCTGCTCTGCACCCAGGGCTACTCCGGCCACGGCTACGACGACGCCTTTGTGGAGCACATGAACGACGTGGTCCACCAACTGCGGGAGGTTCCCGGGACGCAGATCCACCTCACGTTCTCCACCGACACGCTTTGCTCCTGCTGCCCCAACAAGCTGGGCGAAGATCTGTGCGACACCCAGGAAAAGGTAAAGCGGTACGACCGCAAGACCGTGGAATACTTTGGCCTGGAAGAAAAGGATTATGTCTATCAGGACCTCATTCGGGCCATGGATGCCAAGGCTACCCCGGAGATGCTGGCGGATATCTGCCGCGACTGCTGCTGGTTCCCCGTCAGCGCCTGCTGCAAAAACATCTGCAGCGGCAAATATGTAAAATAACCTCTGTTTCTCCCCCTGCAAAAGGGCCCGTACCGGCATTGGTACGGGCCCTTTTCCCGTTTCAGCACGCAAAAAGAGGCCGCTCCACGGAAAATTTCCAGTGGAACAGCCTCTTTTTCGATTTACTTCCCGCGTTTTCTGCTCACTTCACCGCAGCGTCATCCGCCGCATAGAGCTGGACATATACCCCTGCGGGGACGCAGGCGGCCCAGGCGTCTTTCTGGCTCAGCCAGCCGAATTGCTCACAGATATGGTCCGGGCACTGGCTGTCCTGAAAGGCGATGGCACCGTCTTTTACCTGTAAATGCACAACGTAATCGCCCACATCGTACAGATAATCGTAATCTTTGTCCAGCGGGATGGTCTCGGTGATGCCGTCGCCGAAATCGGCTACCGCCACCAGCGCTTCCCCCTGTTTGCGGCCCCGCAGTGCCCAGAAAAGCACCACTGCAGCCAGCAGGAGCACTGCCGCAAAGAGCAGATTTTTCTGCAGCCGGGTCAGGCGTTTCATGCAGCGTAATCGCTGGCAGCCTGGCCTGCAATGCGGCCAAAGACGGTAAAGTCGGCCACAGCGTTGCCGCCCAGACGGTTTGCACCGTGGACGCCGCCGGTGATCTCACCTGCTGCAAACAGGCCGGGGATCACGTTGCCATTGGTATCCAGCACTTCCGTGTTGGTGTTGATGGTCAGGCCGCCCATGGTGTGGTGGACACCGGCAGTGACCTTGATGGCATAGTAGGGAGCGGTATCCAGCGGGTTTGCAAAGCTGGTACGGCCAAACTCGGCGTCGGCCTTATCGGCCACGCACTGGTTCCAGTTGTTCATGGTCTCGGCAAAGGTCGCCTCGTCCACGCCAATGGCCTTGGCCAGTTCCTCGTAGGTAGCGCCCTCCGCGGTATAGCCTTTCTTGATGTAGCCCTGGATGACGCTGGAAGCATCGGCCATGGCCTGATCGACCACCAGCCAGCTGTAGCTGCCCGGCTGTGCGATCTCCGCAGCGGAAACCACGTCACGGGTGCCCACTTCGTCAATGAAGCGCTTGCCGTCAGCGTTGACCAGGATCGCGCCATCGCCGCGCAGGCCCTCGGTGATCAGGGCAGCGGTGTTCGCCTCCACAGTGGGGTGGATCTGGATCTGGTCCATATCCACGGTACCGGCACCGATGGCCGTTGCCATCTCAATGCCCTGGCCCAGGATGCCAGGAGCGTTGGTGGTCATAAAGCCCTTGAGCTCAGGCTTGTACTTCACGACCATGTCCAGGTTGGCACCGAAACCGCCGGAAGTCAGGACCACGGCTTTGGCGTTGACGGTGACGGTCTCACCGGAAGCGCCGGTGGCCTTAACGCCGCAGGCTGCGCCGTTGGCATCGGTCAGGATCTCGTTGGCGGTGGTGTTCAGCAGGATCTGAACACCGGCCTTTTCGCAGTTCTCCTGCAGCAGGGGGATCATGTAAGAGCCCACAGAGAGGGTCTTGCCCTCTGCGTTCACAGGGCGATGGATGCGCTTGACAGAAGCGCCGCCAAAGCTGGAAACGCTGTGCAGGGTGATGCCGTTCTCATCCAGCCAGTCGATGGCATCGGCGCTGTTCTCGCAGAGAGTCTCCACCAGAGCGGGATCGTTGATGCCCTTGCCGCCGATCATGGTATCCAGCTCCATCAGCTCCACAGAGTCGAAGTAGCCGGTGGGGTTGGCCTGATAAGCAGCCCACTGCTCGGCCACGGTAGCAGCCAGAGCGGTGATGGTCTCATTGTCAGCATACTTTTCGGCAGCGGTCTTCAGGGTCTTCTCGACACCTGCGGACTCGCCGAACTCGTTCTCGTCCTGATAGACCGTCTTGCCTGCGTTCATGCCGCCGGTAGCGCGGACAGAGTTGCCGCCCACCATGGCCTGGCTCTCCAGAATGACAACGCTCTTGCCCTCGTTGGCAGCGGTAATGGCGGCAGTCATGCCGGCGCCGCCCGCGCCCACGATGACCACATCGGCGTCCACCGTGGAGTCCTCAGCGGGCTCGGCGGTGTTGTCCACAGCGGTCTTGTAGTCGTCGGGGTTCAGGCCGGCCGCGGTCAGGGCGGCAGCGGCAGCCTCCTTGATGGCGTTGGAGGTGACGGTTGCGCCTGCAACGCCGTCCACGGCAATGCTGCCGCTCTCGGCGATGGCGCCGGGCAGCTGGTCGATGGCCGTGGAGCCCACGCCCTCGGTCTCGTCCTTGCCCTCGGCGGTGCAGCCGATGATCTTGCCGTCGGCAAGGGTCAGGGTAACGGTCACATCGCCGCCAAAGCCTTTGGCAGTGCCCATGCTGGTGGTACCCTTGGAGGCAGTTTTGCCGTTGCTGTACACCAGCAGACCGGCTGCCACCACCACCACCATCGCCACAGCGAGGAGGATCTTCTTTATCTGGTTCTTCTTCATGGTTTTTCCAATTCCTCAGCAGATTCGAGGGCCCATGCCCTCGGTTTGTTAATGCGAACATATCAGCAGAAAAAGGGGGCTGCTCATTCGGAAAGCAGCCCCCTTTGCCGAACTAAGAGAAAAAATCAGGCGTTGGCCTGTGCAGCAGCAACTGCGCAGGCAACGGTTGCACCGACCATGGGGTTGTTGCCCATGCCGATCAGGCCCATCATCTCAACGTGCGCAGGCACGGAGGAGGAACCAGCAAACTGAGCATCGCCATGGACGCGGCCCAGAGAGTCGGTCAGGCCGTAGCTGGCGGGGCCAGCTGCGACGTTATCGGGGTGCAGGGTACGGCCCGTGCCGCCGCCGGAAGCGACGGAGAAGTACTTCTTGCCGTTCTCGATGGCCCACTTCTTATAGGTG
>QWCK01003172.1_pt1 | contig 18551 bp, 18 predicted proteins | sample 1972571 | NCBI WGS metagenome assembly QWCK01 (sample SAMN09866710, study PRJNA288562) | Human gut metagenome isolate term2_stool, whole genome shotgun sequencing... | isolation source: gut | host: Homo sapiens | place: USA: California
CGGGATACGTTAGATTAGCATACTGCGTAAGCAGAGAAACATGTCAAAATTCAATTGAAAAATTTAAAGAATTGGCAAAGGAGTATGATTTATGAGTAAAACCAAAGAGCCCAAGCCTATTGAGAAATCAGGCGGAAAAACAATAGATGAATATCTGCAGCTAATTATCAATCCAGGTTCTACAAGTACGAAGTTGGCCATATTTATGGGGACTCAGAAGTTGGTACAGAATAATCTTGAGCACGATGCGGATGTTTTAAAGCAATTCGACAAAATAGCCGACCAACTCGAGTACAGGCTTGAAGAGGTGCGTGAATTTTTAAAAGAGCAGGGCTATGGGGTTAACGATTTTGATGCCATAGTCGGCAGAGGCGGACTTGTATATGGCATTGGAGGAGAAGGATACGAGGTCGACGATGCCCTAGTTGAAGCGCTTTCCAACACGGAGCTGTGTTCACAGCATGCATCGAACCTTGGAGGTCTGATCGGAAAGAGGTTAGCTGATGAAGGTGGCATCAAAGCTTATATCTATGATGCTGTTATGGGATCATATCTAAGCGATGTAGCTAGGCTTACAGGCTTTCCTGAATTTAAGAGACAGCCAACTTGTCATGTTTTAAATAGCAGAGCTATGGCGATGAAGTATTGCGAAAACAATGGTATTGAGTATTCTCAGAATAATTTTATAGTTGCACACATAGGCGGCGGCAGCTCTATGAGTGCTCATAGGCAGGGTAAGATTATAGATATTGTTGCGGATGATGAGGGACCTATGTCCCCAGAGCGCTCCGGAGGTACACAGCTTCTTTCTCTTATGGAATTTTTTGAGAAAAGCGGTATGAGCGTTAAAGATTTCAAGAAGCGCATACGAGGCAAGGGCGGATTACTCGCATATCTTGGAACAACAGATGGAAGAAAAATTGAGGCATTATATAATGAAGGTGATGAAAAGGCTAAACTGGTTTATGATGCCATGGCATATCAGATTTCCAAATATATAGGTTGGCTTGCTCCTGTATTGAACGGCGAAGTTAATGCTATAATAATTACAGGAGGTCTTGCACATTCCAAAATACTTACAGATATGGTAATTCCAAGAGTTAGCTTTATTGCACCAGTAACGGTTATGCCTGGTGAATGTGAGATGGAAGCTTTGGCAGGTGGTGGTTTGAGAATACTGAGTGGAGAGGAAATCGCAAAGCACTATAACAAAGCTGAGGCGATTAAACGCAAATAGTGTTATTCTTTACAATTCTGGGTAATAGTAGTATGATAATACGGTCTTTGTTTTAGATTGATTTTAAATAAATAGGAGGATATAAACATGGAAATGGAAGCAAAAATTCAGGAAGCTTTAGATAAGATTAGACCATTTCTCCAAAATGATGGAGGAGATGTGGAATTTGTTGAATATAAGGATAATATAGTGAAGGTTAAACTCCAGGGACACTGTGCAGGTTGCCCAGGTGCAAGGATGACACTTCAGGGTGTTATCGGAAGAATCCTCATGGAGTCTTATCCTGAAATTAAGGGAGTAGAAGCGGTTGAGTTTTAATCACTCTGTTAGAATCGTTAAAAAAATTGAAGGTCGAAACATATCTGGGCTGAGATTGAGCAAACTTTCAGCCCGATGTGATTCCCAAAGATGCATTATATACAATAAAGCGGTGACAAATTATGGGGATATAGAAATTCAGCATGAGAAATTTCATTCCCCAGGTCTTACTATTAGAAAAATCGGCAAGTCTATGGAAATACTTTCTGAGTCTTGCGGAGATTTTTTTAAGTTTTTGTCGAAGCTGCCATTTCAAGACGACAAAGTAATTGATTTTGCAGATGCATATAATGAATTTTTTCTTAATGGACAATTTATTACAAATGATTCTCTTGAATCTAATCAGAATGTCAACAAAACATCTGAATCGCAAGGTGTGATTGCTAATGCTTGCCATGTTGAAAAAGAGAAAGATGCAATTATTTTGTACATAAATATTCAGGATGACAATGAAGAAATACCTTGTAGTGAGGACGTGATTTTTAGTGTTTTTGAGGACATGGCCAAGAAATATAATCTTGGCATTATTTATGATGGATTTGAGGAAGTTTTAGATGAACAGAAGATATAATAGTAAAACTATTGCAAAAATTGGGCTGATGACAGCGATTTCATGCGTTTTGTTGTTACTGATAAGGATACCGTTTCCGCCGGCTCCTTTTTTGAAGTATGATCCTGCAGATGTGACAATTTTTGTTACGGCCTTTGCGTTCGGACCTATTGCTGGCATGGTTGTAACTAGCATTGTCAGTCTTATTCAGGCCTTTGGATTAGGTGAAGACGGTCTTTACGGTTTCCTCATGCACATGGTAGCCACGGGAACTTTTGTTATTGTAGCATCGATAATTTACTCAAGACATAAGACTAAGAAAAACGCCATAATCGCTATAGTTATAGGTGTTATCACTATGACGGTGGTTATGTGCTTTGCAAATATGTTTATTACGCCGCTATTTATGGGAGTGCCTAGGGAGGCTGTTATGGCAATGATTTTGCCGGTCGTGATGCCTTTTAACCTCTTAAAAGGGGGGATAAATGGCCTTTTAACCATGCTTATTTATAAAAGAATTTCAAAGTTTTTGCATAAAAATTAGACAAGAGTTAACAATAGTTAAATAAGCAGGGGTGTATATTTGACTAGGACGTGAATATTCAGAACATAAATATTTTGAAGCCGAGGGAATCAGAAATCATAACTTGTATTTTGGTATTATAAAGAGATATGAAGGTATTTGAGAAGGTTTTTAAAACAGAATCAGAGGTCGCCGATTTTGGGCGCGAGATAGGAAGAAACTGTTCCCCAGGAACTGTTTATGCTTTAATAGGAGATCTGGGAACAGGTAAGACTACTTTAACCAAATATATTGCGGAGGGACTTGGAGTTGAAGAATCAATTACAAGTCCTACTTTTAATATAGTTAAATCATATTATAGTGGAAGGATACCGCTCCACCATTTTGACGTATACAGGCTTGGTAGCTCGGATGAATTCTTTGATATAGGAGGAGAAGAGTATCTAGAAGGCAATGGCGTCTGCGTGATAGAGTGGGCTGATCTAATTTCAGATGTGTTGCCTGATAGTGCAAAGATAATTGAAATCAGTTGGCCTTCGGATGCAAAAGTTGATGAAAGGATTTACAGATGTTCATTCTAGCTATAGAGACAACAGGGAAGATCGGATCAGTTTCACTAATTACCAAAGATGAGAGCAAGCATGACAGCTTTGAGGTAGTTAAAACCGCAAAAACTTCTGAGCCGATGTCACATTTGAAAAATCTACCCAGTTTAATTCATGAAGTAATGAATTCCGGAGAAGATTCGAGTTTCATTGGTATGCAAGATATTGATGCAATTGCAGTTTCAATCGGACCTGGATCTTTCACTGGAACTAGGATCGGCGTTTCTGTTGCTAGAAGTTTAGCTCAAGCTCTTGGCAAGCCTATTATTCCAGTAGGTTCGCTGGAAATGTGGAAATGGAAACTCAAGCAGCACAAACTTCACAGTAGAGAGGAAGTAGCAGAAGGGCGCAAAATGGCGCTCACAAAATACGTTGTGCCGATTTACAATGCAAGAAGAGGACAGGTTTACGGTTCGATATTTCGTTCTGAAAATAATTTCCTCAAAAGTGATGATTCTATCAAGAGTAATGATTCTACTGAAAATGAAGCGTGTATTGAGGTGCATAGCGGTTCGTGCCTTATGCTTGAAGACTTGCTTCAAAAACTCGAAACGGATATTGAAGAAACTTCACAGGGATTAAAAAACAAGGGGATGGCGTCTCACAATAATCACCATAGGTTTGAAATTAATTTTTATGGGGACGGATGCAAGGTTTATGAATCGACTTTAGCTGAGTGGAAATCGAAGCAACTTGAGAAATGCTTGGATAATATAGAAATTGATATAATTTGGAACAGCAAGGACGAAGAATATTTTGAACCTAATTCCGAGTTAGTTGGGCTTTTCGCAGCAGAAATTATGCGAACTGAAAATAGGTTAAAAAAATACGACGAGGTTCTACCTGATTACATGAGAATTCCAGAAGCTGAAGCTAAACTTAAAGCTGGCCTCATTGGAGTCAAGAAGAACGAAAAGAAAAATTATTATGTTAGAACAGCAATACCAGAAGATGCCAATATTATAGCTGAAATGGCAGCAAAATATTTGACACATTCATGGGATGCAGACGAGATACGTAAAGATATGGAGCAAAATCCAAACAGCAGGTATTTTGTTGTAGTTAGAAGTGGCAAAGCTTTTCCTGGACAAGCTTATAGGGGAGAATCGGAGGTTGTAGGCTATATCTTGTACTGGAATGTGCTTGGTCAAGGTGAAATTCATGATGTTGTAGTGTCTGATGACTTTAGAAGAAGGGGTCTTGGCAGGAAGCTTGTTAACCACATCCTCAGGACAGGCAGACATGAGGGCGTATGTGACTTCACACTCGAGGTGAGAAGCAGGAACGAAGCTGCAATTAAACTTTATGAGGAATTCGGTTTTCGCAGCGAGGGAATTCGCAAGGGATATTATGACAATGCGGATGATGCTGTCATAATGTGGCGAAGAACTGATAAGGCAAATAAATGAGGAAGTTTTGATGATTGATGTTAATAAAAAACAATTTCATGGAAATGAGACCGACGGAATTGTCCGAGATAGTTTGAGAGTAAATTCTAAAGATATACCTAGGAAGGATTTCATAACACTGGCTATTGAAAGTAGCTGCGATGAGAGTTCTGCCTCTATTTTGCGTGGAGAAAGAAATTTACTTTCAAATGTCATTTCATCTCAAATTGCGATTCATAAACAATACGGGGGCGTTGTGCCTGAAATTGCTTCGAGGCATCACCTTGAAAATATCAATAAAGTAGTTGAAATGGCAATGGATGAAGCTGGTGTATCTTGGGACGACATTGATCTAATCGGAGTAACGCATGGTCCAGGACTTTCTGGAGCACTTGTCATCGGCGTATCAGCTGCCAAGGCATATTCAACGGCGCTAAATATACCAATTGTTGCCGTGAATCATATGCATGGTCACATAGCGGCAGCTTATTCAGCATATCCTGAGCTTACACCTCCTTTTATATCGCTTGTAGTATCAGGTGGACATACCAATATCGTTAAGGTGAATGATTATACAGATTTTGAGGTTTTGGGAGAGACAAGGGATGATGCAATAGGCGAAGCTTATGACAAGGTTGCAAGAGTTTTGGGCCTTGGATATCCCGGTGGACCAAAGATCGACGAACTCGCAAAACAGGGCGATGGCAAAGCGGTTGACTTTAAAAGAACATGGCTTGGGAAGGGCTCATATGATTTTAGTTTTAGCGGAATTAAGACCGGTGTTTTGAATTATGTAAACACCGAAAAGCAGGCGGGACGTACGATAAAGATTGAGGATGTTGCAGCTTCTTTTCAGGAAGCAGTAGTTGAAGTGGTTGTGACTAAGGCTATGGAAGCCATTGAAAAAGAAAATATGAATAAACTGGTCATGGCAGGTGGTGTTGCAGCAAACTCAAGGCTTACAGAGGTAATGTCAAAGAAATGTGCAGAACAAAATATTGAGTTTTACAAGCCGCCTATGATAATGTGCACCGACAACGCCGGCATGATAGCAATAGCAGCTTATCACAAATATTTCAATCAAGGTGCGGATTCCCTCGACTTTGATGTTTTGCCGGGGCTTGAGATATGATAACGATTTCAGCTACATCACTTTCGAAATCTTACGGTGTAATTCCCATTATTGAAAATGTATCCTTCCATTTAAATGATGGAGAGAAACTGGGCGTTGTGGGCATAAATGGTGCAGGGAAGACCACTCTTTTAAATATACTTGCTGGAGACATTGAGTCAGATGAAGGTAGCGTTTTCATTTCATCTGATAAAAAAATCGGTTATCTTAGGCAGCGCAATAATTTTTCGTCAGGTATATACAAGGATAGATATGACGGTCTTACAGTTTATGAGGCAATGAAGAGCGTAGAGGGATATGACTATGAGAGCGAAGTCAAGGGCATGCTGCACACGATGTCTTTTGGGGAATCCTATTATGACAAACCTGTTGTTTTGTTATCTGGAGGAGAGAAATCACGGCTCGCACTTGGATGCATACTTCTTTCGAAGCCAGATATTTTGTTGCTCGATGAACCTACAAATCATCTGGACCTTGATACGATAAATAAACTTGAGAAATATGTTAAAAATTACAAGGGCACAGTGATAATTGTCAGCCACGATAGATATTTCCTCGATGTGACAACGGATAAAACTCTTGAAATTTCAGCAGGACATGCTCGAATATATAACGGCAATTATAGCTTTTATGCTAAGGAGAGGAAAGCGGTCAGAGAGTCAGAACTGAAGGCATATCATAAGCAACAGCGTGAGATTTCAAAACAGGAAGATATGATAAGGCGTTTTAAGGAGCGCGGTACTGAGAAGCTTGCGAGGCGTGCTGCTTCTAGGGAGAAAAGGCTTGCTGCAATGGACAGAATTGAGAAACCTGAGGCACTTGCAGATAAGATGAAGCTGACATTCAAGGAGGAATTTCCATCGGGTAATGACGTTTTGATTGCTGAAGACATTTCGGTAGGATATGGGAAGCCTCTAGTAGAAAATTTATCGTTTTTAATTAGGCGTGGAGAGCGTGTTGCATTTTCGGGAGCAAACGGCGTTGGAAAAACAACACTTTTAAAGGTGTTGACCAATCAGATGTCGATAATTTCAGGACATTTGAAAGTTGGGCATAATGTGAGCTTTGGATACTATGACCAGGGCCAGTTGCTATTGAACGAACAAAACACTGTAATCGAAGAGGTCCATCAGGACTTCAAACTTTATACTGAAGGTGAAATAAGAAATTTACTGGCACGTTTTTTGTTCAGGGGAGACGATATTTTTCTCAAAGTTTCTTCGCTTTCAGGTGGAGAAAAAGCTAGACTGTCGCTTCTCAAACTCATGATGGGTGGCGCGAACGTGCTCGTGCTTGACGAACCGACTAACCATCTGGATATCGACTCAAAGGAGGCTTTTGAGGATGCAATTTTAGAGTATCCGGGGACAGTGATTGTTGTCAGCCATGACAGGTATTTTTTAAAAAAGATACCCCAAAGAATTATTAATCTTGATGAATATAGGCACGTCATAGATACTGATGGCACAAAACAGAAGAATGATGTGAGAATAAACTCCGGTGTCACATCATTGCAGCAAGATGGCGATGAGATGACAGAATCTGCGATTAGAAGGGCAAAGAGAAAGGAAAGACAAGCAGAAGAAAGACGAAATAGGCGTGAAAAACAGAGACTTGAAGAATTCATAAAACAACATGAAGCTTCTATACACGCAAATGAAAAAGAGATGTGCAAACCTGATAATCTCAGCGATTTTGAGTTGCTTGCAGAGCTAGCAGCGAAAAATGATAAGTTGAAAAATGAACTCGAAAGAGCATACGAAAAATGGATAGAATTTGAATGATTTTTGTGTAAAGTAATTTCTGCTGAGATATGAACTTGTTTTTAATTGTTTTGTGCTTGCATTGGCATTACACTTGTACTATAATGAGTGATATTGATTTACCAAGGGTCATTTTATTTAGAAAGACATCTTATCTAGAAAGATATCTAAATTCTATGATCGATAGGTAATGACTTGAATATAGTTTAAAAACATTTCATTAATTATTAATTCTTTTGTTGAAGCGGAATTTATTATTTTATTCATTTAAAACTTGGAGGTAGATATGGTTTTTGAAAAAATCAGAGATATTATCGTTGATCAGCTAAAACTTGAAGAAACAATGGTAACGATGGATACAAATTTAATGAAAGATCTGGAGGCCGATTCACTTGATGCTGTGGAGATCATTATGGGGATAGAGGAAGAGTTTGATCTTGAAATCCCTGATGAAGAAGCAGAGACTTTCCAGCTGGTTGGAGATCTTGTTAAGTATGTTGAAGAAAATGCTGAGGATATCGACTAGTTTTTGCTATCAACTGTTTTACTTTTGGAATCAAATGATGAATTTATAATACCAAGCTAAAGTTGCTTGGTATTTTTCGTTAGAAATGTGTTATAATTATATCAAAGAAGGGTATTATACTATAGCAAAATATAAAAGTATATTAAACAGCGTGAATGCAATATCGACTCATTAACAAAAGAGTTATAATCTGTATTTTGTGGAATAGAAATAGTAAACATAAATTTTTATTTGAATTGAAGGGATAGAGAAATGAAGAGAACAACTAAGATTTCAAGTGCGGTAATTAAAAGGCTGCCAAGATATCGAAGATATCTATATGAACTCAAACGCAAGGGTGTTGAGAAAATTTCAAGCAAGGAATTCTCTGAGATTATAGGCTACACGGCAAGTCAGATAAGGCAAGACTTAAATAATTTCGGAGGATTCGGACAGCAGGGCTATGGCTACAGCGTTGAGGGTCTTTACAATGAAATTAGCGGAATTCTTGGACTAGACAAAGACTACAAGATGGTCCTTGTTGGCGCAGGAAATCTTGGGACAGCAATTGCAAATTACATAGCATCATACAAGGGCGGATTTGAAATGTGTGCAGCCTTTGATGTTAAGGAGAATCTTATAGGCAAGAAGATGAATGGATATGAGATTCTTGATAATGAAGATTTGGTTGACTATGTCGAAGAAAACAAAATAGATATAGGTATAATCTGTGTAAACAAGGAGAATGCCCAAGCAGTTGCGGATCGACTGACATTTGCAGGAGTAAAAGGTATCTGGAATTTTGCACCTTTAGACCTTGAGGTTCCTGAACGCGTAGCAGTAGAAAATGTTCATTTATCCGACAGTTTGCACTCGCTCGCTTATCATATAAAAGATATTGAAAAAGCTAATTCTAAAAAAACAAAATAAGTCAGTTACAGAAACTGCATAATACCATTTTTAATTTATGACAGAGCATCCCACAAAATGATTCTTAAATAATGCAAATGGCATAGATGGTTGCTTTGATTTTCGCGGTATGCTCAGTTTGTTTATGGTTCTTAGTTTAACGAAACAAAACACGAAAAAACCGCTTCAAACGAAGCGGTTTATGTTTTTCTTAGTTATCTGTGATGAAGATATTTTCAACACAGACAATGTGCATTTTCAAGCTGGATTCAACTATGCTTATGCCTCTACAGGAGCTCCTGTTGGACATACGCCTGCACAAGCACCACAGTCGATGCAAGTATCAGCATCAATTACGAAGATTCCATCTCCTTCGCTGATAGCACCAGTTGGGCATTCTGCTTCGCAAGCGCCGCAAGCAATGCAGCTATCTCCAATTTTATAAGCCATTATAGATTCCTCCTTTAAAATGTTTTTAACCGTGTTCATTATATCAGAAGGGATAAGATAAGTAAAGATGAAAGTTTACACCTTGGTAGGAAAATCTGGGACAGGCAAAAGTTATCAGGCGCTGAGCCTATGTAAAGACCTAAACATTGAATCGATTATTGATGATGGACTATTTATTTATCACTCACAGGTCATTGCCGGAATGTCAGCAAAAAGACAGAACACCACAATAGGAGCTATCAAAACCGCACTTTTTCGCCTTGATAGACACAGAGATGCGGTGCTTTCAGCTATCAAAAGAGTCAAGCCTGATTCAATATTAATTATAGGAACATCGGATCGTATGGTAGAAAGAATCATAGAAAGACTTGGAATCCCTGAGCCGTTACCAGTGAATCAAATTAAAATTGAAGACTTGACAACGGAGGAAGAGAGAAAACTCGCTGCAAAACAGAGGCATATATTTGGTAAGCATGTAATCCCAGCACCAACGCTTCAATTAAAGAGAGATTTTGCAGGATACTTTATGGATCCCCTTCAAGTATTTCGAGATATTCAACAAAACATCGGACAAATTCCGGGAATATCAGGAACGAGACCCTCGCGGAACTCACAGCATTCTCCAGAAAAAACTCATGGAAAGAAAAATAAGCGTGCTATGAGAAGAGACTTGACGGTCGTAAGGCCGACTTATAGTTACGTAGGAGAATTTTTTATATCCGATAAGGTCGTAGCCGATATAGCTAAATGTGTAGGGCGAACAACATTAGGAGTTAAGGGTATTGCAAGAGTATACGGAAATACGTCGATTGACGCCATGCGAATAAATGTTTCGGTACTTCTTGACAAAAATGTAGATCCGTTCGAAACTTCAGCAAACTATCAGAAAAAATTGTTTGAAATGATTGAAAAGATGACAGCATTCAACATAGAATATATAAAAATTGAAGTTAAAGGAATAAAATCACCATACGGTATGATAGATTAAAATCAGTTTTATTAGAAAGAATAGGTTATGAACAAAATAATTTTTCATAATGTCAGGGATTGTAACCTTGAACATATTTTTAAATGCGGACAGTGTTTTAGATGGGAAACTCTGGATAATGAATTTCCTAAAATCGAACATAGAGATAAATCTCAAAAAGATATACAAAGATATGTGGGGATAGCAAATAAAAATATTGCCATCGTCGAATATAACGTGGCAACCAAGGATTTAACTATTATAGGTAACGGTAGTGAGGAATTTTGGTATAAATATTTTGATCTTCACAGAGACTATGGCAAAATTAAAAATACATTGATTTCAAATGATGCGACAATTGCTGAAGCGATAAACTTCGGTTATGGAATCAGAATTTTAAATCAGGATTTATGGGAGACTATTTTGTCATTTATAATTTCACAAAATAATAATATTCCAAGAATTAAAGGCTGTATTAACAATCTATCCCTTTACTTTGGAGAGGAAATTCCTGAATCCAAGAAAATAGGAGAGCTTTTAAATGCAGATTTTAGAGCTTATTCCTTGCCAAATCCTGAGACTGTTGCGGGGCTTGAAATTGAAGATCTAAATCCAATTAGACTAGGTTACAGGGCAAAGTATATTATAAAATGCGCAAGGCAGGTTTCGGAACAAGGGTTGCCGGAAACTTATGAGGAATTGCTCGCTCTAACAGGAGTAGGGCCAAAGGTTGCCAACTGTATAGCACTATTTGGACTTTCTAAGCGAGAAAGCTTCCCGATTGATGTTTGGGTTAGGCGGGTAATGAACCATGTCTATGGTTTGCCTGAGGATGATTTTAAGGCTATTTCAGAATTTGCAGCCTCAAATTTTGGAACTCTGGGTGGATATGCACAGCAGTATCTATTTTACTATATGAGAGAAAACAGCAAAAATTTATAAAAATCTCATGCAATATCCTTGACAAAATAAAAGCAGGTGGTAGAATATAAATATAGTTAGCACTCTTCGACGGAGAGTGCTGACATAAACTAAACTAGATTAGATTTATAATAATATGTATAGGAGGAATTCATATGAGTATTGGCATTAGACCACTTGGAAGCAGAGTGTTAATTAAGAAACTTGATGCAGAAGAGAAGACCGCAGGCGGAATTATTCTTACAAGTTCAGCTAAGGAAGCGCCACAAATTGCAGAAGTTATGGCCGTAGGAGCTGGAACAGAAGATGAGAAAATGGAACTTGCAGTTGGAGATAAGGTCGTTTTTTCAAAGTATGCAGGAACTGAAGTCAAGTATGACGGTGAAGAATACACTATTCTTAATCAAAAGGATGTTTTGGCAATAGTAGAGTAGTTATACAGTTTTCAACCTGTGTTTATACATAGATATATTTAGGAGGATAATATGGCAAAAGATATTTATTTTGGCGAAGATGCCAGACAGAAATTACAGGCAGGTGTTGATAAACTTGCAAATACAGTAAAGATTACACTTGGACCAAAGGGAAGAAATGTTTTGATAGACAAATCTTTTGGAAGCCCACTCATAACTAACGATGGAGTTACGATTGCAAAGGAAATTGACCTTGAAGATAAGGTTGAGGATATGGGTGCACAGCTTGTTAGAGAAGTTGCAACCAAGACAAATGATGTTGCAGGCGACGGAACTACAACAGCAACCCTTTTGACTCAGATTATTGTTAGAGAAGGATTTAAAAACCTTGCAGCAGGAGCAAACCCTATGGAGCTTAAGAGGGGTATCAACGGTGCTGTAGAAGTTGCTGTTGACGAGATTAAGAAGATTGCAAAAAACGTAGATTCAAAGGACAAGATTGCACAGGTTGCTTCGGTATCAGCTGATGATGAGAAAGTTGGTGAACTCATTGCAGATGCTATGGAAAAGGTTGGAACCGATGGTGTTATAACCGTTGAGGAATCTAAATCAACAGGGACCGTTCTTGAAGTTGTCGAAGGAATGCAGTTTGATAGAGGATATTTGTCAGCTTACATGGTAAACGATACAGAAAAAATGGAAGCATCTATAGAGAATCCATATATTTTGTTGACTGATAAGAAAATTAACAATATTCAGGATCTTCTTCCACTTCTTGAGCAGGTTGTCAAGTCTGGTAGGAAACTGTTTATTATAGCTGAAGACATTGAAGGTGAAGCACTTGCAACTCTTGTTGTAAATAAGCTAAGAGGAACAATCGACGTTGTTGCAGTTAAGGCTCCTGGATTTGGCGATAGAAGAAAGGCTATGATGGAAGATATTGCCGTTTTAACAGGCGGTACCGTTATAAGCGAAGAAGTAGGATATGATCTCAAGGAAGCAACTTTGGATCTTTTGGGAGAAGCTGCTACAGTTAAGGTTAATAAGGACAAAACAGTTATAGTAGGTGGACACGGAGAATCTGGAGAAATTGAAAATAGAATAGCTTCTATAAAGAGACAGATTGAAGAGAGCGATTCTGAATTTGATAAAGAAAAACTTCAAGAAAGACTTGCTAAACTTTCAGGCGGCGTCGCTGTTATCAAGGTTGGTGCTGCAACTGAGACTGAGCTTAAGGAAAAGAAATTGAGAATTGAAGATGCTCTTAATGCTACTAAGGCAGCAGTTGAAGAGGGTATTGTTTCTGGCGGTGGAGTTGCACTTATCTCTGTGCTACCAGCTGTTGCAGATTATTCTGAAAAACAAGAAGGCGACAGAAAAACCGGTGCTAGGATTATATTAAGAGCACTCGAAGAGCCGGTTCGTCAGATCGCAGAAAACGCTGGTTTCGAAGGGTCAGTTGTAGTCGCAGAAGTTAAATCAAGAGATAAAGGTATAGGTTTCAATGCAACTTCAGAAGAATATGTTGACATGATTAAGGAAGGGATTGTAGACCCTGCTAAGGTAACTAGATCAGCTATTCAAAATGCGGCAAGCGTATCATCAATGCTGCTTACTACAGAAGCAACTGTGTCTGAAATAAAGTCAAACGAGCCTGAGATGCCTGCTATGGGCGGCATGAACGGAATGGGTGGAATGGGCGGCATGATGTAATTGCTGGCAGTAAAACCTGAGACATGGTTATACGCTACCCCTTTACGCCTTGAAAAAATTCCTCAGTTCTATTATAATGAAAATAGAAAATTTCTTGGAGGAATTAATGGCAAAGTTTTTAGTACAAAATAATGGTCCGCTATCAGGTGAGGTTACCATAAGTGGAGCAAAAAATGCTGTACTTCCACTCATGGCAGCATCACTATTGGCCGAAGAGCCTTGCGAAATTAAGGATGTACCGGATCTTCGTGACGTAAAAGTCATGAAAGAAATTTTAGAATCGGTAGGCTCAAAGGTTAATACTATTAAAGAGGGGCACTTAGAAATATATACAAAAGAAATAACCAGTATAGAAGGATGCTTTGAGCTGGTAAACAAGATGAGGGCTTCATTTTTGATAATGGGGCCCCTTTTGGCGCGTTCAGGAAGAGGCAAGGTATATCTTCCTGGTGGGTGCACGATAGGCGCAAGGCCCATTGACCTGCATTTGAAAGGCTTTGAAGCTCTTGGTGCAGAGGTGATTCTTAAGGATAGTTATGTCGAATGTATAGCACCTGAGGGAGGTCTCATAGGTAACAGTATTTACCTTGATTTTCCTAGCGTGGGTGCAACCGAGAACATTATGACAGCGGCTGTGCTTGCCCGAGGAACAACTTCTATTTTTAATGCAGCAGAAGAACCTGAAATTGTCGATTTAGCAAGTTTTCTGAACAAAATGGGGGCAAGAATAAAGGGCGCTGGAACTGATCACATCAAGATTGAAGGCGTAGAGCACCTAACATCTGCCAGACATACTGTAATTCCTGATAGAATTGAAACGGGAACGTTTATGCTTGCAGCGGCTATAACAAGAGGAAATGTTCTAATCAAGAACGTGGTACCTGATCATGTGATGCCTATAGCAGCTAAACTCAGAGAATGTGGCGTAGATGTATTTCTCGAAGAGCAGGGAATGAGAATAAGGGCAGATGAAAAAAATAGGCATTTCAAATCAACGGACATCAAAACCCTACCATATCCAGGATTCCCCACAGATATCCAAAGCCCGTTTATGAGTTATTTAACAACTGTTGATGGTAACAGCACTATAATTGAAACCGTATTTGAGAACAGGTTTATGCATGTTGCGGAGCTCAACAGAATGGGTGCAAATATTAAAACTGACGGAAATAGAGCGTATATAACAGGTAGTAAAGTTTTGCAGGGTGCACAGGTCATTGCGACAGATTTAAGGGCTGGTGCTGCACTAGTTTTAGCTGGTCTTGCGGCAGAAGGAACTACCGAGATTTCCGAAATATATCACATCGAGCGAGGTTATGAGAAATTTGTTGAAAAATTTAGAAATCTAGGAGCAAATATCTTTAAGATGGAGGAGTAAATGGCTGATATCAAGTATTTGAGAAGACTTTCAAGGGACTACCCGAATTCGATGGCTGCTGCTGCAGAAATAGTAAATATAAATGCTATTCTTGCTTTACCTAAGGGAACCGAGTATTTTCTGAGTGACCTTCACGGAGAGCACGAAGCCTTTATTCATATGCTAAAAAGTGCCTCAGGTACTATAAAGAGCAAAATAGATGAGCACTATGGCGGTATTCTGAGTGATGAAGATAGAGATGATCTTGCGGCATTAATATATGGTCCAGTTAACGAGGTTAAGCGTAGAAAAAAATCTGAGGAGGATTTTAATAAGTGGGCAGTTACTGTGATTTACAGACTTATCACTATTTGCAGATCCGTAAGCACCAAGTACACTAGATCAAAAGTTAGACGCAAGTTGCCAAAATATGCGGAATATGCAATAGATGAACTCCTTCACGCAGATGACGAAGAAAACAGATCTTATTACTATAAATCGATTATTGATACTATAATTGAAACAGAAATGGCAGAAAGCTTTATTATTTCAATGGCTAATGCCATTAGCGATCTTGCTGTTGACTATCTTCATATTATAGGAGATATATTTGACAGGGGAGCGCATCCTGATTATATTATGGATTTCCTAATGAAGAGAAATGACGTCGATTTTCAGTGGGGTAACCACGATATGGTCTGGATGGGTGCAGCTGCAGGACACTGGGCTTGCATCGCAAATGTTTTGCGCATGAACATAAGTTATAACAACTTCGATATGCTTGAAATTGGGTATGGCATTAACTTAAGACCTCTCGCTATGTTTGCAAATACGTGCTATGGGGATGATCCGTGCGATAAGTTTATGCCACACATGCTTGATAGAAATAATTTTGACCCTGTAGATGAGAAACTCGCAGCTAAAATGCATAAGGCAATTGCGATTATGCAGTTTAAACTTGAGGGGCAGAGGATTAAGGCACATCCGGAATACAATCTTGAACACAGGCTATTGCTTCACAAAATAGATAAGGAGAAGGGCACAGTCGAGATTGAGGGTGAGGTTCATAAGCTCAGGGAATGTAATTTCCCAACCATTGATCCTGAAAATCCTTATGAACTTTCTGAAGAGGAAGAACAGGTAATGGAGGCTCTTTCGGCATCATTCCTAAAATCAGAGAAATTACAAAGACATATCAAGTTCCTCTACAGTAGAGGTGCTTTATACACTATATACAACGGGAATCTTCTTTATCACGGATGTATTCCTATGGATGATGACGGGGATGCAGGAGTATTCCTCGATGTAAATATCGGTGGTAAAACTCTAAAGGGTAAACCCCTTATGGATTACCTTGATACCCTTGTTAGAAGGGCATATTTTTCACCTGAAAGCTATGTCGGCACCAACGAATATCCAGGGGATATAATGTGGTATCTGTGGCTTGGATTTAATTCACCACTATTTGGAAAAGAGAAGATGACGACTTTTGAGAGACTGTTCATAGATGATAAGGCAACGCATAAGGAACCGGTAAGACCGTATTATGAGCTTATCAAGAGGAGAGAGCCTTGTGAAAAAATAATTAGGGAGTTTGGGCTTGATCCGAATAGGGCTAAGATTCTCAATGGACACGTTCCCGTTAAATTCAAGGATGGAGAGTCTCCGATAAAGGGCGGAGGACTTTTGTACGTAATCGATGGCGGTATATCAAAGGCCTACCAGAAGAAGACGGGAATTGCAGGATATACATTTATTTTTAACTCAAGATTTATGGCTCTTGCTCAGCATAAGCCATATAGCCCTCTAAAACCGGATGGAACTCAGGAATTCTTTTCTCCTATAATGCAGACGGTTGAGACGCTTCCTGAGAGAATGATGGTAATAGATACGGACATAGGTAAAGAAATGGTTGAAATGGTTGCTGACCTCAGAGCCCTGATGGAATGCTATGACAATGGTATTATCAAGGAAAAATACGATGACAAAGCATTTGACCTGATACCAGTGAAGTATTAGCTGAAATTTGTTTATAATTATAGCATAAATTATTTTCGGTAATTGTTCTGATATAAAAATATGTAGGTTCTTGTGGTATGACTATGAAGAATACGCTTTATTTAATAGCTCTAGTTGTCTCTCTTTTGTTTTTAGTAAGTTGTGATTCAGATAATTCTAGGGATGAAAAATCTATGAATATAAATCCAAAGGATGTAAAGCAGATTACAGTTTCAACTCAGACTACAGAACAAAAACAGGATACTTTAGTAGAAAATGAAAAAGTTGATGATCTGATAAAAAAACTTAATTCTTATTCGATAAGAGAGTTAAAAGCTGAAAAAGAAAAAGGCTGGCAGTATTTATTCAAAATAGAAAAAAAAGAAGACGAAGTAATCTTAATATCTTTTATGGAAGACCGAGTTACAATAGACGAAACGGTATATGAAGTTGAAGACTATAATAGTAACGATTTTTCATATTTGTTTAAGTGAGTTTTATTATTATTAATTTAAAATAGCACTAAGACATGACTTAAATGTTACAAAATGGCTATGAGCATTCCGCTCATAGCCATTAATTAGTTTAGCTTTAACTGTGATTGCTTTAGATACGATTAGTATCAGTATCATAAGAAACTAGTCTATACAATTCCCTGAGCCATCATTGCATCTGCAACTCTTATGAATCCTGCGATGTTAGCACCCTTTACAAGGTCGTAGTCATAGCCGTATTTTGCTGAAGCTTCAGCAGCCTGCTTATGAATATTAACCATGATCTGCTCAAGCTGTTCATAAACCTGTGCAGGTGTGAATACAGTATGTCCTGCATTCTGACCCATTTCGATGCAAGAGCAAGCCACACCACCAGCGTTAGCTGCCTTTGAAGGTCCGATAACAACTTTGTTGTCATGTAGGAACTGAAGAGCTTCGTTAGTTGTAGGCATGTTAGCACCTTCGCAAAGGTATCTACATCCGTTTTCAACCATCTTCTTAGCATCCTCGATATGGATTTCGTTCTGAGTTGCGCAAGGGATATAAAGATCTGCTTTAACGCCCCAAGGCTTCTCGCCCTTGAAGAATTTAGCTGATTTGAACTCCTTAGCATAAGGCTCTACGATGTTCTCTCCACTTGCACGAAGCTTAAGCATGAAGTCAATCTTTTCGCCTGATACACCATCTTCATCATATACATATCCATCTGGACCAGAGATTGTAATAACCTTGGCACCTAGTTCATTAAGTTTAGTTACAGTACCCCAAGCTACGTTACCAAAGCCTGAAACTGCAACTGTTTTGTTCTCAAGAGTTTCTCCAAAGTGAGCCAGCATTTCTCTTGCAAAGAAAACAATACCATAGCCAGTAGCTTCTGTTCTTCCTTGAAGGCCACCATAAGGGATTCCTTTACCAGTAAGAACGCCGCTGTATTCGTTTACGAGTCTTTTGTACTGTCCGAACATGTATCCGATTTCACGTGCTCCTACACCGAGGTCGCCAGCAGGGATGTCTGTGTCAGGACCAATATGTCTATAAAGTTCAGTCATGAAACTCTGGCAGAATCTCATGATTTCTCCATCGGATTTGCCGGTAGGATCGAAGTCTGCTCCACCTTTGCCGCCTCCGATAGGAAGACCTGTAAGAGAGTTTTTGAAAATCTGTTCAAATCCGAGGAACTTAACTACTCCAGAATAAACTGAAGGTGCGAATCTAAGACCGCCCTTGTATGGTCCTATAGCACTGTTAAACTGTACACGGAATCCTCTATTTACTTGAACTTTTCCCTCGTCGTCAACCCAAGGTACT
>QWCK01003173.1_pt1 | contig 18543 bp, 6 predicted proteins | sample 1972571 | NCBI WGS metagenome assembly QWCK01 (sample SAMN09866710, study PRJNA288562) | Human gut metagenome isolate term2_stool, whole genome shotgun sequencing... | isolation source: gut | host: Homo sapiens | place: USA: California
AGATGAAGAAAGAGCAGTTCAACTTCTCGGAAGATGAGGTGAAACCCTATTTCAACCTCGATTCTGTGCTGGTTAATGGCGTGTTCTTTGCCGCCAACAAAGCTTACGGACTCTCTTTCAAAGAGCGTACCGACCTGCCTACCTACCACAAAGATATGAAGGTGTTCGACGTGATGGACAAGGATGGCAAGCAGCTGGCATTGTTCTATGTTGACTATTTCCGCCGACCAACCAAGCGGGGTGGCGCATGGATGAGCTCGTTTGCCAAGCAAAGCAAGCTGCGCAACCAGCTGCCTATTATATATAATGTGTGCAACTTTGCCAAGGCTCCCGAGGGACAACCCACGTTGCTTACTTGGGATGAGGCAACCACCATGTTCCATGAGTTTGGGCATGCGCTGCACGGAATGCTCTCGAATTGTAAGTACAACACGTTGAGTGGAACGGCCGTGACGCGCGACTTCGTAGAAATGCCCTCACAGTTTAATGAGTCGTTTGCCGTCATTCCCGAAGTGTTCGCTAACTTCGCCAAGCATTATAAGACCCAAAAGCCCATGCCGGAAGAGTTGAAACAGAAGATGCTTAACTCACTTCAATTCCATTCTGCCTACGCCCTGGGCGAAAACCTGGCAGCCACTTGTCTGGATTTGGCTTGGCACAACATGCCTTCATCGCAAATCCCTGCGGCCGACAAGGCTGGCGAGTTTGAGACAAAGGCACTCCAAGGAATTGGACTGTACAACGTTCAGATTCCTCCACGCTATTCTACCTCGTACTTCAACCATGTGTGGGGCGGCGGCTATGCTGCTGGCTATTACAGCTATCTGTGGTCGGAGGTGCTGGCTGTTAACGTGGCCGACTACTTCAAGGCGCATGGCGCACTGAAGCCAGAGGTAGGTCAGGCTTTCCGTGACAAGGTGCTCAGCCGAGGCAATACAGGCGACCTGATGCAGATGTTCTGCGACTTTACAGGCTTGAAGGCACCGGATGCCAAGGCCCTGTTGAAGGCTCGTGGACTTTAATAGGTCTTCGTCTAAAGACTGATTAGAATTTTAATTAGAGCGTTGCCTCATCTTGTTTTCCTGGCAGGTGGCCGATTTTTCAGGTTCATCAATGCTGCCAAGTGAAACAAGATGGGGCAACATGTTTTTATGATAAACTGGGTTGTGCCGGAAAACTGTCATGCGGCTTTTACCTTATGGCCCGCTCTCAAATTCCACACTTGTATCCTCTTGTTTCCCAGGCGTTTAGAATAGTTCTTTAAAAGCATGTAGATTGAAGGACAAAGTCATTGGGTTTGCCATCCAAATGCATTGTGTTTGCGCACCAAAGTCATGGAGTTTACGCTCCCAGGTCATCGCGTTTGAAATTTCTCCCCAGAAACTTGCGCACCGCACGGGTGAAATGTGGCGAAAATAGCGTGTAGCGTAGGGGCGTACCATCCATTCGCATGGCCCTTATTCTGATTACGAATTTCAATTTCAAACGAAACATACATTTTTCAATGTAAGAAGCGAGGCACCTTGATAAAAAAAAAAAAAAACAGAGTTAGAAATCAAAAAAAAAGTGTTATCTTTGCATCAGTAAGGCCTAAATGAAAAATAATTGTTAACTCAAAAACAACTAGACAATATGGGTATGTTGGATAATCAGCCTAAGATGCGCGCTAAAATGTACATCTTATTGATGTATATGTTTTTTGTTTGTATATGCACGTCAGCACAGACAAGCAAACCCACTTTGTACTTTATATCCAATTCGCACTTGGATACCCAATGGAACTGGGACGTGAAGACCACCATTAATGAGTACATCCGGAAAACAATGCGCCAGAATTTCGCTTTGCTTGACAAATATCCTTATTTCAATTTCAACAATGAAGGTGCCATCAAGTACATGTGGATGAAGGAGTATTATCCATCTGATTATGCACGCTTAAAGCGATATGTGGCTGCTGGTCGCTGGCATGTATCTGGTAGTTCGATTGATGCCAGCGATGTGATGACCCCCTCGGCAGAGTCGGTTATCCGTAATTTCTTGTATGGACACACATTCTTTGTGAAGGAGTTTGGCGTGTCTGGTGGTCATGACGTCATGCTGCCCGATTGTTTCGGCTTCCCCTATTCTTTGCCGAGTTTGGCGTCCCATTGCGGATTGAAGGGTTTTCATACCGCTAAGTTGGCATGGGGATCATCAGCCTACAGCAGTTTGCCACCCTTTGGTATTTGGCAAGGAGTGGACGGATCACAAATTTATGCCATCTACAAGCCCCAACCTTATGATGCACACGAGCAGTATAACAAAGATTTGGTGAACGATGCTTCCATGCTGTCGATCATTCAGGATAATGGCAACAGATATGGTTTTCCTGCCGAAATAAGATATGTAGGTCCACGTAGTGATCGCGGAGGTGGGCTGCAAGATAATCCCTCGTCTAATGGCGAGAATACGCCCTATTGGCTCAACTATAATGCTTCGGCAAACGGCAAGGTGCAAGTGAAGATGTCCACACCAGATGAAATATTTGCTAAGATGGCCCAACACCGTAATCCTAAATACCATTTGTGGAACGACGAACTGCCGATGTTGCGTCATGGGGTAGGTGCCTATACTTCCATGACGATGCTCAAGCGGATGAATAGAAAAAATGAGTTGTTGGCAGATGCGGCCGAAAAAGCTTCAGCTTTGGCCATGTGGCTGGGCGTGCAAGCTTATCCTGGTGATATTCTCTCCGACTCATGGATAAGAACCTTGTGGCAGCAACATCATGATGGTATTACTGGAACATCCATCCCGAATGCTTATATCTATTCAGTGAACGACTATGTGCTGGCTAACAAATCTTTTGGACAAGTGCTGACCGATGCGGTTGGTGCGACAGCCAGACAGCTGAATACTGAGGTACAAGGAACGCCCATGGTTGTGTACAACCCACTTTCATATCGTCGCCAAGATGTCGTTGAAGGCACCATGCAGGTGTCTGGACAGCCTCATGGCATTAGGGTTTTTGACCCTACTGGAACAGAGGTGCTTTCGCAGGTGACGGGTTACGATGCTGCAACGGGAAAAATGAGCTTCATCTTTGCCGCCACCGTTCCGGCTTTGGGCTACGCCGTCTATGATGTCAGACTTGGTGAGCTATCAAAGTTGACATCTGGTTTATCGGCCAATGCAGACACCAATGAGATGGACAACGGGCGTTATCGGGTGCGACTCAATGCAAAAGGTGATATCTCGCAAGTGTATGATTTGGTAAATAAGCGATGGTTGATAACCAATGTTCAGCAACAGATGCTGCCAGACAAGTCGACAACATGGCCATCTTGGGAAATACAATACGATGATGTGGCTTCTACACAAATTACATCTGTCGACGAAAACGCCGAAGTAAAATTGGTGGAAGACGGTCCGTTGCGCAAAACCTTCCGTGTCAGCCGCAACAAGAATGGATCGACTTTTGTTCAGTATGTTCGATTAACTGCGCTGAGTGACCGTATAGACTGTGTGAATGAGGTAGATTGGCAGACGCGTAAGACGATGCTCAAGGCCAACTTCGCGTTCATGTTTGGAAACGAGAAAGCTACCTACGATCTCTCCTTGGGAACGATACAGCGTGGAAACCGTCATGCAGGACTTTATGAGGTGCAGGGACACCAGTGGGCTGATGTATCTAACCCTCGGGGAGCCTTCGGAGTATCTATTTTGAACGATTGCAAATATGGGTGGGACAAACCTAACAATAACAGTATAAGGCTGACTTTGATTCATACGCCAGAAGTGGACCGCAACTATACTTATCAGGGTGAGCAGGATTTGGGTGTGAACCTTTTCACCTATTCCATTTTGCCGCATGATGGGTCATGGGGTGCTCAAACACAAAAAGAAGCCTCCAAACTCAACCAACCATTGTTGGGCTTTGTAACGAACAAACATCCAGGTGAGTTGGGTAAGGAGCTGAAATTTATTCACGCGAGTACAGACCAGGTGTCGATAAAAGCCTTGAAGAAAGCAGAGCGGAGTGACGAAATTGTAGTTAGGGTGTACGAGTGGACTGGAAAAGATGCCAACGACGTCAAGTTGACTTTCCCTGCCGATATCGTTTCGGCTCGTGAAGTGAATGGAGTAGAGGAAGAGGTTGGACCTGCAACGGCATCTGGCAAAGATCTTACGTTTAGCCTAGGAAAGTATCAACCTAAGACTTTTGCGATACGGTTGGCAACATCTGCCTTGAAAACGCAAGACGACCATTTGCATACGACAGCAGTCGCACTTGATTACAACGCCGACTTGATGAGCCCTGATAGCAAGCGTAGTGATGCTTCCGCAGACATCATTTATGCATATCCGGCTGAGCAGGTGAGCGATCAAGTGGTTTGTAATGGCGTATCTTTTGAGATGGGAAGCCGTCTAAACGGGCAGAACAACGCATTGAGGTGCGAAGGCCAGACCGTTAACCTTCATAGAACCCAAGATCAGAAAAAGGTGTATGTGTTATTGGCGTCTACGCATCTCAATGGCAGTGTAGGTCATTTTAAGCTTGGCGACGCATCTTATGCCTTAGATATACCCTATTATGGTGGTTATGTGGGCCAGGTTGAATCTTCCTTCTCACCCGAAACCATCTATAGGAATGAGAATGTAGCGCTGACTACGACACATTGCCACCAAGTGCCTAAAGGCGAGAATGAGGCATATCGTTTCCTCTATATATATAAATATGTGATGAACCTGGGTGACGGCGTCGATGAAATTACTTTGCCGAACAATCCCAATCTTTATGTGATGGCCATGTCTGTGTCTGACAATAAAAACGATGATGTTGAGCCATTCTCTGAAATCAATTCGTTCATAGACTATCACGAACTGGGCGATGCTAAGGAAGATGGATGTGGCAGACTCTTGAAAGCAGATGCTGTGAACTATTCTCATCAAATACACGAGGGTGAGAGTGCGCAGATGGCTGCCGATATGGATGTATTGACCAAATGGTGTGTCACGGCGAGTCGGACCCCGTGGTTGGAATATAGATTTGATGAGCCAAAAGAAATATGTAAGTGGATGGTGTTGAATGCGGGAAGTGAAAACGTCAATTGGATTAGTAAAGCATTCAAACTACAGCGCTACAACAACGGGCGTTGGATGGATGTGGATATTGTGAACAACAACACTGAAAACAAAGTAGTAAGAGGGGTGAAACCGTTCACGGCTCAGCGTGTTCGTCTACAGATGATACAAGGTGAACAGGAAAACTATACGACACGCATTTACGAGTTTGCTGTCTATGGAAAAAACGATAAGACAACTGCTATTTCAGCTGTTGTGAATCGTACGTCCAAGCTTTTGAAACTCTATGGTAACTATCCTAATCCGTGCCCTCAAGCTACAACTATCCAGTATGCTTTGCCGCTGGGAGCCAGCCATGTTGTGCTGGAAATCTATACAATGGGTGGACAGTTGGTGGACAAACGATCGCTGACTGCGCGCTCCTCCTCGTCTTTACAAAAGTATTACTGGGTAGGTACATTGCCACCAAATATTTATTTGTACCGTCTTACGGCTACCGTGAATGGAAAAAAAATCGAGTCGGAAACTAAAAAACTAGTGATATCTTAATTATATTTATTAACCAATCAATTAACCAATTATGTTTAAAACATTACATCAAGTAAAGAAGACATTGGTTTTTGCATTCTCTCTGTTGGTTTCTTTAGTAGCAAGCGCACAGACGCAGATTACTAATGAGGCGGAGCTGAAGGCGATAGCTAATGACTTATCAGGTAGTTACGTTCTGGCGAACGATATTACCTTGAGTGGAGAATGGTTACCTATTGGAACCAGTGAGAATCCTTTTACAGGTACCTTCGATGGTGCAGCACATTCTATTAATGGACTTACCATTACGTCAGGTGCTGAAAACGTAGGTCTTTTTGGCTTCACGAATGGGGCAATGCTGACCAATGTTCGCATCCTGGGTGCTAACATTACAGGCTACAAACAAGCCGGAATCTTGGCTGGTCAAGCCATCGGGTCGACTATCACAAAAGTGTTTACCTCAGGTGTGCTGACAGGTTACGACCACATCGGTGGAATCGTGGGCGATGCCCGCGGCAATGCTGACGATGGTATCGTGACTACCATAGAAAACTGTATGTCCATTGCTGGTGCTTTCAGTTCAACCCATCAGGGTGGAGGTATAGCCGGTTGGACAAACGCAGGCGTGTTCACCAATGTTGTGTTCATGGGTTCTGCAACAGCTCCAGGTAATGGCGTTGCAGGCATCGTGCCAATCGTTGATGGCGGTACGGCTCATATATCCAACAGCGTGGGTGCTCCTCAGGCTCTCGTGGGTTCTGTGGTCAGCCGCACTCACAGCATTGTGGGATGGAATAACAACGGTTCGGTTGTGGCTGAAAATAACATTGCTTCAGATGCAACACAAATTATCGTTGGTGGAGAACCATCTGATGTAGCCACACTCTCAGCCGACAATCCTGATTTCATGGGGCAACTGGTTTCTGTTGACGATTTGAAGAAGGCTTCTTCTTACACAGCTCTCGGATTTGACGCAGCCGTATGGAATCTCCAAGACGGAAATTTCCCTGCTCTGGCTGGCATGACTTACCCTTTGAAGGGTGATGTTGTTGCTGTGAAAGCACTGCCACAAAAGTGCATTGTAGACCACACGTATGAGAGTGGTGCACGGTCAGCCATGAACAGACAAATTACTATTGTTAGTGACAATCCTGGAGTAGTAGCTGTTGAAGGATCAGCCTTGAAGTTTGTTTCGATAGGATCGGCAAATATCACTTACACAACTGAAGGTGACGACTTCGTGGAAGGCGCCTCGTATACACAGAAAATCACGGTAGAGGGTATGAACTATAACCTTTCTACTGTAGGGGATTTAAAGAATATGGTCAACGATCTTTCTGGCGACTATAAGTTGATGAACGACATCGACCTGGGTGGTGAGACTTGGACACCTTTGGGAACCTTTACCGGAAGCTTAAATGGACAAGGACACATCATTAGAAACTTCAATATACAGAAGTCTTCTAGCCGTGTAGGCTTCTTCACGGTAGTTCAAGAAGGTGTCATCGAGAACATAGGCTTTGAGAACGCAAATGTTGTTGGTTCTGACCAGGATGTTGCTGTCGTAGCAGGTCAGTTGCAAGGTGCTGTCATCAGAAACTGTTATGTAGGTAATTCTTATGTACAAGGTCGTGACCACGTCGGAGCTTTTGCTGGTAATATCAGAAATGTTGAAGGCTTGTCTGAAGATGACCCTGACCTGGTTGGTGGTCATATCTCTGATTGTATCTCTGACGCGCGTGTCGTTTCTACACAGTTTCAGGCAGGTGGCTTGGTAGGTGTATCACGTGGTGGTGTGGTAGAAAGATGTATCTTTACTGGTACGGTAGACTGCCCAAGGAACGTTGCTGGTATCATCAGTTTGGTAGACAAGGCGGCTGGCGAAGGAGAGCAAACTGCAACGACAACCATTAAGAATAACTTGGTTGCTGCTTCTCACCTCTATGGTGCTTCCAGCGGAGGTGCTGTTGTAACGACAACAATCACAGCAGGTCGCGCTGTCGTCCTCGAAAACAACTATCTGTTGAACACATCTTTCGTTGGCTCGTCTGCCAATACGGCCAACGTCAAGGAGAATCTTGCTGATCCTAACTCTGATGATGGTGCATTGGTTACTGACCAAGATGCAAAGACAAAGAGTTGGTATGAAGGAACATTAGGATTTGATTTTGATAACAATTGGAAGTTCCTACAAGGCGCCGAGGGTAAAATGTATCCTGTGCTGAAGTGGATGAACAAGCCATTGCAAACAGTTATCTTTGATATGCCACAGAACAAGTCAATCCTCTATAAAGAAGGCGTTGAGATGATTAACCTGAAATGTATCCATGCTTCATGGGGTCAGGAACTTTCCTTTGATATCATTGAAGGAAGTGATTTGGCCGAAATGGATGGTGTTGAATTGTATGCAGGTGTTGGAGGCGAATATGCAGGCTCGGGAGACATCACTGTTCAGGTGAAGCCAGCAGCTGAGATTGCTTCCTTATTTAATGTGACAGGCGACAATACGTTCTCCGTATTTATTGGAAGATCTGGAGATGAAACCGAAATTGGTTCTGTAGAAGACCTTCAAAAGTTACGTAAGAACCTTTCTGGTAAATTTAAGCTTACAGCAGACATTGATTTGGCTGGTGTGGACTTCAAACCTATCGGTGACAACAATTCACCATTCTCAGGTGTGCTGGATGGAAACGGACATAAAATAAAGAATCTCTCAATCACTGCAACGTCAGGAAGAGAAATAGGATTCTTCTCCATGACCAATGGTGGTGAAATCAAAAATGTGGCATTTGAGAATGCTAAGATAGATGCGCACAATTCCAACCATGTCGGTATTGTGGCAGGTACATTGAGTGGAACAGTTATCAACCAGGTTGCTGTCAATGGCACTGTTGTTGGCAATGACCATGTCGCTGGTATGGCTGGTGATGGCGCTGCTGTCACAGTAACTAACTCGTATGTTGATGTTAGTGTATCTGGTTACAGCCAGGTGGGTGGATTCTTTGGTTGCTCAACGGGTAATGTCGATGTAAGCAATAGCTACTTTGCAGGCAGTGCTGCATCAACAACTCGTGGATGGACAGGTGGTATCATCGGCTTAATTGACAAGGCAAACTCAACCATCAACATCAATAACACAGTTTCTATTGGTAGCATATCTTCTACTGGTTCAGGATCTCCTCATGCGGGTAATGCTTTCATCGGTGGTAATTCAGCAAGTGACACGCCAAATGGAGTAATCAACTTTACCAACAATATCGCTAACGATAATGCCGGAGGGACTATCGATGGTGACAACTCACAAGCATGGCCAATAAAGAATCCTACTGTTGAAGGTGGTAATATTGAAGATGCTGTAAGAGTGAATGAAGCTCTCTTGAAGACTAAAGACCAGTATGAATCCATCGGTTGGGACTTTACGTCGATATGGGCCTTCGTAGAAGGTTATGATTATCCTGTATTGAAATCTCTGGGAAATGTTTCTACGGGTATTCATCATTTGTTTGCCGGAGAAGAATCTGTCGCATTCACAGTTTCTGCCGCTAACAATATTTTGACAGTTTCTGGTTTCAACGGCGTGGCCACAGTTAGTGTAACAACGTTATCTGGTCAGCAGGTTGGCGTCATCAATACCTCCGATGTCCGTGCAACATTTACGCTTCCAGGTCAGGGACTTTACATTGTTACTGTAGAAAACAACGGTGCAAGAAAGTCATACAAGGTAGTTAATAAGTAATTCTAGTCTATAAAAAACTGTGGCCGGGAGAACCCCCGGCCACTCTTTAAAATTTGTAAAGATTCGCTGATTGGATGCAAATTCATTGGCGAATATATTTAATATTCCTATTTTATGTTTAAAGCAAAAATTGAAAACATGTGGAAATACGTGCTGTTGGTGGCAGTATTGTTGATTTCCATTCCAACCTTTGCTGCACCAATTAAGGTCACCGGACGTGTGCAAGACGTCAATGGCGAACCGTTGATTGGTGTTACTGTAAAAGAAAAAGGTACCGACAACATGGCGGTTACCGATATCAATGGTACCTATAATATCACGTGTGCCTCAAACAAGTCTGTGTTGGTGGCCGAATATATAGGTTTTACAGCAGAGGAAAAGAAAGTAACCGGGACATTGATAGACTTTGTCTTGAAGGACGAAGTAAGCAAGTTGGATGAAGTGACCGTAGTAGGATATACCACAGCCAAGAAGGTTTCTGTCCTTGGGGCGCAGTCATCCTTGAAAATGGATCATGTAAAAGCCCCTGTCGCCAACATGAGCTCTATCCTTGCTGGTCGTGTATCAGGCGTCGTGTCAGTACAGCGAACAGGTGTTCCAGGACAAGACGATTCAGATATCTGGATTCGTGGTATCTCTACCTTGACTAACCGTAATGAGGGTCCCTTAATTCTTGTGGATGGTATTGAACGTAGCTTCAACAACCTTGACCCAGAGGATATCGCATCTGTCACCGTGTTGAAGGATGCTGCATCCACAGCTGTGTATGGTGTGCGAGGTGGTAATGGTGTTGTGATTATCACAACAAAACCTGGTGTTGTTAGTAAGCCAAGATTCTCTGTAGATGTTTACCAGGGTATGACCGAGTTGACACGTGTACCCGAGTTGGTTGATGGTGTTGCCTATATGAATGCTGTAAACGAGGCATACAACAACACTTTTGGTAAGCCTTATTATTCTCAGCAGTACATTACCAATACCATGGTAGCGAATGGTTTGCCTACTCCAAACCTCAGTGCCGAGGAAAGACAAGCTTTGCTTTCCAACCGTACCGTGAACAAATACCTTTATCCTAACGTGAACTGGATGAAAGAGTTGTATCATGATTATGGATGGAACCGTCGTGTTAACATGAATATACGTGGTGGAGCGCCTAATGCCAACTACTATATTTCCCTCTCTTATTATCAAGAGAAAGGTTTGACGAAAACGGATCCCTTGCAAGAGTACAGCACAGAGATTGACTACAATCGTTATAATTTCTTGACCAACGTCAACCTCAAAGCCACCAAGATGACGAACATCGATGTGGGCGTGAGTGGTTATTTCTCCAGTGGAAACTATCCTAACCAGAGCCTGAAAACCATCTTCGACAAGGCGATGAATACTAACCCTGTGCTTTATCCTGTGCAGTATCCTAACAACGAGAACCCCGGCTATTCGCAGGTTCAGCGTGAGTTCGACAACCCTTGGGTCACCCTGACACGTCGAGGTTATCAGACACAATATCAGACACAGGTCAACTCCAACTTGAAGGTAACCCAAGACTTGGGTTTTTGGAACTGGAGCAAGGGTCTCTCATTCAGAGCACTTGTTGCCTTTGACGTGCGTGCCACACAGGCATTGCATTACGCCATCGACAACAGTACCTGGAAACCCAGCGGCTCTAAGGATCCTTCAACTGGTGACACTTGGGTAGACGATGAGAACTTGTATGATGAGGAGGGCAACCTTAAGTTGCAGGAAGAGTTCAAGGGCAACACCACGATGGCTTTCACCTCCGACAAGTGGGTGTACCGTACGTTCTACTTTGAAACGGCGCTTGATTACAAGCACACCTTTGCACAGAGGCACAATGTAAGTGGACTGGTGGTGTTCAACATCCGCAACTATCGTGATGCCAATGGCAATTTGATCGGTTCTTTGCCACACAAGCAACAGAGCTTGTCGGGTCGTCTTACCTACGATTACGCCAACCGATATTTCGTTGAGGCCAACTTGGGTTACACAGGCTCAGAGAACTTTGCTGAAGGCCACCGTTTCGGCCTATTCCCAGCTTACGCACTGGGATGGGTTCCCTCCAACGAGCCTTGGTGGAAGAACATGTCCAAGTACATCTCGTTCTTGAAGATACGCTATTCTGACGGAACGGTAGGTAACGACAGTCAAAATGGTCGTTTTGGCTACTTTACTGAGATTACCGACAAAAATGGTTATAATTCCTATTGGGGAAGCAAAGGTATCGGGTATAACAAGTATGGTTTCTTCGCTCAATGGTCAAAGATTCGCAAACAAGACGTGGGTGTTGAAATTAACTTCTTGAACGACGACCTAACTTTTGTGTTTGACGTGTTCCGTGAGAAGCGTACCAAGATTTTCGTAGACCGCAACAACTTGCCTATCCTGGCTGGTTTCGCTGCAACAGCATCAGCTAACGTGGGCATTGTAAAAAATAAAGGTTACGAAGCCTCATTTGAATACAGTCATCAGTTTGGCAAAGACCTCTTCATCTCTCTTCGTGCCAATATGACGCAGAACCTCGATGAAGTAGTTGAAAACGCAGAGGCTGTTCCGGCCTATCCATGGTTGGAGCGTCGCGGACACAACGTGCTGGGACGATGGGGGTATACCGCAGAGGGCCTTTATCAGAGTGAGGAAGAAATCAAGCAGCGTGGCATCACACAGTTTGGTGAGACTTACCCTGGTGAACTTGTTAAGCCTGGCGACATCAAGTATAAAGACCTCAACGGTGACAAGCACATCGATGAAAACGATAGGTCATATATAGGCCGAGGTGACATTCCACGTTATTACTATGGTTTCGGTGGTGATATTCGTTACAAGAACGTCGGGATTGGCATTCTCTTCCAAGGAACGGCAGACGCTGACCGCATGCTCAATGGCAGTGGTATCCGTCCATTCACCAGCTCATCAGGTGGTGGTACCCTTTATTCCAACATCGAAGATCGCTGGAGAGCAGACAACCCAACCAACGACAACGTGTTCTATCCACGCTTGGCATGGGGTGCTAAAGATGCTTCCAACACCAACAACTTTGTAAGCAGTACCTGGTGGCAGCGTGACATGAGTTTCTTGCGTCTAAAGCAATTCACCGTGTCTTACTACTTCCCTAAGGCATGGACCCGTAGTGGTTTCCTCAAGGGAGGACGTTTCTATATCATGGGTGAGAATGTGTTTACATTCAGTAAGTTCAAACTTTGGGATCCAGAGTTGAATACCAATAATGGTATTTCATACCCCAATGTCAGAACATTCTCTATCGGCGCTAATTTCAACATTTAATGACTTAGATAGCATGCAAATTATGAAGAAAAATATATTTAAACTTTTATTTGTAGGTTTTGCGGTAGTCTCGTTCACATCTTGTGAAGACTACTTTGATACAGTGCCGAGCAACGTGGTAGATTTAGAAACGGTGTTTTCAAACCGAGGCTTGGCATTGCAGTGGCTCACCAATGTCTATTCATACATTCCTGACAACACAGACCAGAACTATTATAACGGTGCCGACTGTACCGAAGGCGTATGGACTAGTGCCAGCAATGAAGGATATTTGCCGTGGTCACAGTGCGAAGGAAATAACATTATCTTGGGTACGTTGTACCCTTCTACAGGCTATGTACGCAATCAGTGGACGGCTTATTATCGAGGCATCCAGAAGGCCAATGGCTATTTGGCGAAGATTGATGAGTGCAAGCCCATGCCTGAAAACGAAAAAGCCTGGACAAAGGCAGAGGTGAGGGCTTTGAGAGCTTATTTCTATTTCAACCTCGTTCGTCAGTTTGGCCCAGTGCCATTGATTGGTGACCGCGTGTACAACATTGACGATCCTTTGGAGGACATGACCCTTCCACGAGCTTCGGTCGACTCTTGTTTCGAGTACATTATTTCAGAGTTGCAGGCGGTCATCAACAGCGGAAACCTGATTTCTCAATTCAATGGTGCAGGTGCTTTTGATGACCAGTTTGCAGGAAACTTGACACAGGAGGCTGCTGAAGGTATCCTGTCTGTGGTGTATCTTTACCGTGCCAGTTATGTGTTCAACGGTGATTCGTACTACCAAGGAATGAAGAATGTCGATGGCTCATCGCTATTCCCGCAAAGTGCTGATCCTAAGAAGTGGGAAGATGCCAGGGATGCCGCCAAGAAGATTATTGATAGTGGTAAATACGCATTGGTATTGCGCGATATCACTGGTAAACGTGTAACCGATATCAAGGAGTCTGATCCGTACAACTCTTGTTTCTATTCGGCCATCGGTAGGTCGGACAACGAGGAGATGATTTTTTTCCGTACAGGACCCAACAACAACATCTATTACCAGATGCGTCCTAAGCACAGTGGTATTCAGAATGCACAGTCGGGTGGTGGTGCCCTTTCGGTGCCCCTGCAGTTTGTCGACTTGTTCTTCACCAAGGATGGACTTCGTATAGAAGATGACCCCAACTATTATACGTACGACACGTCCAATCCTACAGCTGAGAACATTCGTAAGATGACTGGCAATGCTAGTTATAAGGACCAACACTCTGGATACACCTACTTCACGCCAGGTAGCTCTAATCGTGTGATGAAACAGTTCTATAACCGAGAGCCTCGTTTCTATACCTCTATCACCTTCCAAAATCGCAGATGGGATTTTGACCAATCAAAGGCATATTACACTGACATGTCGCAGAACGGCAACTCAGGTCCAGCCAAGAACGGTCACGACCACCCCATATTCGGTGTCATTGCCCGCAAGCTGTATGTTGGTGACATCAAGGCACCATACAGTGTCAAGCTGCGCTTGAGTGAAATCTATCTCAACTATGCCGAGGCGTGCAATGAGTTGGGTGATGTCGCAACGGCTCTTCACTATGTAAACCTCATACGTAGCCGGGCAGGCATCCCCGAATATAAGGGGTTGGCTCCTGAGGACCAGACGGCACTCGATGCTCGTGGATCAGCCCGCATAGAGTTAGAGTCTTACGATAAGGATTTCATCCGCAAGGTTATCTATCGTGAACGTACCATAGAGTTGGCTTTCGAGTGCAAGCACTACTTCGATGTACGTCGTTGGGGTGTTGCCGACATGGCCCAAGGTGACGGTTGGATTTATCCGGCTTATCACAAAGGCGGTGAAGGCGGCGATATGTTGGGATTCAACGTGAACAACGCCGGAACAGCGCAAGAGCAGAACAGTCAGCTAAACTTCTACAAGCGACTGAAGGTTCAGCACAGAATCTATACCAAGCGCATGACGTTCTTCCCCATACCACAGGAGGAAATTAATCGCAACCGACAATTGGTACAGAATGCAGGTTGGAATGTAGAATAAACATTGAACTGCCTCTATTGATTCGAAGCAGCTCATAACGACATCCACTGACAAAAGTTATAAATAACTTTGTCAGTGGGTTTTTCTTTGTTTTTATTTTTATATCACATCCCTCAGTGACCATTGTTACGCCTGTTTTCGCCGGTTGAGGGCTTTTGGGCTTTCAGCCCGTACTTGCTTTTGCACAACATGCCCAAGGGCAAACTCTATGCCTTTATGCGCCAATCCCTTTGCCTTTGCATGCCAATCTCTTTGCCTTTATGCGCCAATCTCTTTGCCTTTGCATGCCAATCTCCATGACATTGTTTCAAATGTGATACTTTTGGCATTTTATAACTCATCAAGAGGTGGCTTAGAATGTGTCAAAACAACATGCCCTGTCATAGGTAAAACCATGGCAGGGCATGTAGCTATTTGAAAAATAGCGTGATGGTAAGGAGCTGTACTCCAGGGAGCGTTACTTCATATATTTTTTACCGTTGATGATGTATACGCCTCTGGGCAACTTGTTCAGCGCTTCGGCTATCGATGAGTTCTCTACTTGTGCTACCTTCGTGCCGTTGATGTGGTAAATGTTCAGCCGCTTACCATACGTCTGTGGACTGGTTGCCTTGATGTCTGTCGAAGAATTCTCGCCCATGACGGTCAGTGACTTGACGCGTTGTGCATCCAGGTTGTTGGCTACGAAGAAGGCTTGGAACGGATTGACGGTAGCCTGACTGACCATGAGAAATTGTGTTCCGTCGGCACTCAGCAAGTAGGCATTATCGAGGCGATCAGCTTTAGTCGTGCCAAGATATTTATAATCTGTGCTGTAAGTGGATATCCGTTCTACGGCTTCTACGCTGACATTTGTTGCCGAGTAGGTGATTGTTTTACCGCTGTGGTTGAAGGTTGAGCCATTGATATTGCCTGCATACGATACGATGTAAGGACGGTTGGCGTTCAGTTTTTGGGCATACTCAAAATATACCAGGTTGTCTCTGATGGCACTGAACTCCTTGATTACCAAGTTTTTGCCTGTGTCTTCAGAATTAAGGAACCAGTTCACCGATTCTCCGTCCGCCACGATTGTTTGCGGGGCAAAAGGAAGTGCCAGCGTACTCCAGCCGTTGGTAGGCGTTAGGTTGTTATCAACTTGATGGGTGTACGTGATGTTTTGTGCATTGAAGCTCTTGGGAATGTACAAATCGTCACCGTCTGATAAGATGATTTTTTCTGCGGTGTTCCCAAAGACGATGTTGTTAATCTTCTTTTTCATGAAGTTCAGCTTTCTGTTTGAGAGTTTTGCTCCCTGTGAATAATACACAATCAGGTTCTTGTTGTATTCATTACCAAAGCTCAAAACGCCTGGGTTTTCGATGCCGGGCATATAGACGGCAACCATCTCCTTGGTCACTTCAAAGTTAGTGTTGTTGGCAACTCCATGCTTCACGCCATCAGCGGTCCAGTATTCTATGCCGGTCTTGATGTCAAAGTCTCCACAGTTAGAACTGCCACTCTCCTGACTGTCGGCATGGAAGTTGTATCGTCCTCCAATGTTCAAGTCCTTGATGTGGTATACCAGGGTGGTGTCTGCTCCAGCTGGTAGGTTGATGTTTTGTCGCGTGGAGCCGCGTTTCCAGTAGTAACCGTCTGTCAGTTCCCATGGTGAAACTTCGATATGTCCTATGTAGGGGCTTTGGGCCTTGTTATAAACTTTCACTTCCATGTTCATCTGGTCGCCGTATATGCAACGACTTCCACCAGTGTTCTCAACGTATGTCATCGGTGTCATTACGATGGCAAGATTGCCTTTGGTTGCCTCAGATATAACTTTTGTGGTGGTGTAGAATATGTCCTTCTTGTCTTTCGACTTGGATAGGGCCAGCGTATGTGTGCCTTTGGTTGTTGGCTTGTACTTGAAATAAATGTCTGTAGTCTTTCCTGCGGGTAAGAATACGTTGTTGCCCGATTTCCAAACGCCATCTTCCAACAAGAACATTTGGTTGTAATATTCGTTTCCGTTGTTGGTGATGTTCACTTTTACTTGTTGCTCCGTCCCCACACTGCTGTTGCCCATCAAGTCCAGCGAGTTTACATTGATGTCGAAGACGGGGTATACAGCAAGGTTGAGCGTAGTCTCATTTTTGATTTCAGCTATGACATAGCACGTGTTGAAGTTGTCATTCTCTACCCATTCTTGCGTTCCTTTCTTCCTACTTCGACCTTTGATGTAGTAGATTCCGTCAGGAAGGTCGGGGCCAAACATGGTTGTGATGGCTCTGGTAGGCCACCATGTGCCGGGCGAAAGTGGAAACGATTCGGTTCCTATTGTCTCCTTGACGATGTTTCCATCCTCATCGTACAGTGTGAAAGCGGCATTGAATTCGTAGCTGTTCTTCATGTTTGTTCCGGCAGCGTACGTTATTTTAGGCATGAAGTATGCTTTGGCAGACTTTCTGGTGTATGTAGTCTTATCCAATCGAATGTTGGAAACGCTGATGTGTGGTATCTCCTCTGGCTGTAGAGGATTGTCGGCAGCTGGTTGAATACCCACGACTACGCCTTGTCCCATCGAGTAGCCGTCGGCGCTGGAGCTGCCGCCGATGCCCTGGCTGTCGGGCGACATGACGGTGAGTAAGAAATAGCCATCATTCATGCCTCCCCATCCCCAGTTGACATGGAAGTAGCCATTGCCATCGTAACCATCGAGCACAAACTCGTGCCCACCGCCTCCTTCAGATGTAGTTGCGTTCATGACGATGGGACGTCCTGCTGCGATTTCCTGATAGATGAGGTCTTCCCACTCTTGGTATGAGTAGTTGTCGTGTGCTTCGAAGTGAAGGCTAGGGGCATAGCCAAAATACTTAATTAAGGCGGGTGCGATGTTGTTGATGCCCGCACCTGATGATGGGCCGTAACCCATGTAGACCGATTGACCGATATGGCGCATCAGCTGGCTGATGGCCTCCTTGCTCTCTTTTGAAGAATTGCTACCGTAAGTGTCGGTGATGTTCTTCCAGTCTATGGTGAAGGGTGCCAAAGCTTCAAGCGTATAGTCTTTTCCTTCAAAGTTGTAGGTGTATGCGGGTATTTCTGGAACTTCATTCGTTGGATATTTCCAATAACCCAGAATCTGTGCCATGGCTGTAGCCACACAGCCAGTTGCGCTGATGCCAGAAGTTCCGTCTTTTTGTTGATAGGGCGGGCAGAGCGCGTTGTAGGGATCTCCTTGGTTCCATTTGGTCTGAACCAATGCAGGTACGACATTCTTAGTCGTGCTGTTATGTGCCTGTTCTACTCTTTTAATTCTTTTTGGGGTGCGTACGCCTTTTTCCATGGATTTGATGGCTGTCGCCAATTCGTTTAGCCATTCTTGCATGGGGAGAGGCATGTTTTTGATGTCTAGGGTACCCTGGTCGGTGTATCCTAGTATCGGTTGTGTCTTGTCGCTGCCCGATACAATCACGTATCCATTGCTCCTACCAACATTGAAAATATAGTAGTTTTCATGTTGGACGGCCGGTATGAGCTGTTTGGAAACAAGCCTGGATGGAGCCTTTCTGATTCCTCGGTTCAGCTGCTTGGTGAGAAAAGTATTGGCATGCTGTCGTGCCGTCTCCAGGGAAATGGGATTGGCAAAGGAATACAGCTGCGATAAGAGCAGTAAGATGAAGAGTAATTTTGACTTCATGGGTTTAGTGTTTTGTTTGTGTTCAGTTAAAAAGTTAAGAGTATGAAACAAAAGTACACATTCTTCCTAGGATGTGCAAGCGTTTCATTCTCATTTTGTCGTATTCTATGTAAAATAACGTTTTTTACAATCATTGATGCGGTTCATTCAAGTGTTTTTCGTAACTTTGTGGCCAAATACACATAAAAATATGGCTGG
>QWCK01003181.1_pt1 | contig 18520 bp, 15 predicted proteins | sample 1972571 | NCBI WGS metagenome assembly QWCK01 (sample SAMN09866710, study PRJNA288562) | Human gut metagenome isolate term2_stool, whole genome shotgun sequencing... | isolation source: gut | host: Homo sapiens | place: USA: California
GACGTGTCTGATATATGATTATAGCCCGATCAAAGTCGAACTGCAATCCCTTATTTAGTTTTTTTTGAGGTGGCCGTTGTAACGCAACCTTAGGAGGCGTGTGCTCTATCCAACTGAGCTACTGAGACATTTTTAAGATTTATGCAATTTTCACTGCTCGAAGGAATCGAACAATCTGCCGCTTAGGAGGCGGTCGCTCTATCCAACTGAGCTACGCAGACATATTCAATTTTTGGCTTATTTCCGGGCTTTTTGAGCCCTCCGGAGCCACCCGGTGATGTCTCGTTTCTGTCTAATGAACCAGCTGCGAAGGCATCTATTTTGCAAATAAGCACCTAACGCCATTTTGGCGTTAGGTGATATTGGCTTCCGTCACAATTCGAACTCTGCACTCGTTTTTTTAAAGACCCTGAGGCGTTAGGTCCCCTCGAAGCTTAGGAGGCGGACGCTCTATCCAGCTGAGCTACGGAGACATTTTTACAACGAAACTATTATATCCGATTTCTCACTTGCAGGCAAGAAGCTTTACAATATAGTCATACATACGCTTTGTGGATGAAATGCTGAGACGCTCCCCCGGCGTGTGGATATCATAGAGATTCGGCCCCATGGAGACAGCATCCAGGTCGCGGATCTTACCCGCAAGAATACCGCACTCCACGCCTGCGTGAATTGCTTCGACCTTCAGTTCTGTGCCGAACATTTCCCTGTAAACACGACTCATATCCTCGCGCAGAGCAGATTCCCGCACATACTCCCAGGCCGGATACACAGCGCTGACGACCGTCTCCGCGCCAAAGACATCTGCGATCGCCGTCATCTTTTCCAGCAACGCGTCAAAGGCCGTGGATACAGAGCTTCGCACCGCATAGCTCAGCAGCAGCTCCTTCTCACTCAGCTGGTTTACACCGACATTCAGAGAAGTCTCCACCAGACCGGGAATATCGTCGCTCATCCGCTGTACACCGTTCGGAACTGCAAGAATCAAAGCCGCCGCCTTTTTCGTGCAGCTCTCGCTCAGGGGCTCAAATGCGGCGCGCTCATCGCTCTCTCCGGTGCAGAGTGAAAGCTCCGGATCGGATACCGCATACTCCCTCTTCAGCCTCTCCTCAAGAGCCTGAACCTCGGCCTTCAGCGCCGCAAGAGCGGTGCGCTCAGTCAGCACAAGCTGCGCCGTACACTCTCTCGTGATCGCGTTATCCTTGCTGCCTCCACTCATTGTCACAAGACGAAGCGGGTAATGCTTCATAAGGCTCACCAAGACGCGTGCCATCAGCTGCGAGGCGTTTGCTCTGCCCTTGTTGATCTCAACACCGGAATGTCCGCCGGTGAGTCCCGCCACAGTCAGCGTGAAGAAAGCGCCCTCTGCCGCCTCGCGCTCCGCAGCCAGGTGGAGCTTCACATTTCCGCCTCCTGCACAGCTCGCAAGCACAATTCCCTCCTCCTCGGAATCGATATTCAGCAGCTTATGGCCCTTCAGCATGGAGACATCGATTCCATGCGCACCGTCCATCCCGACCTCCTCTGCAACTGTGCAGATGAACTCAAGACGCGGATGAGCCAGTGTGTTGGAATCCAGAATTGCAAGCGCATAGGCCACGGCGATCCCATCGTCCCCGCCGAGCGTTGTTCCCTTTGCCTTTACAAAATCGCCCTCAACAAGGAGCTCCAGTCCCTCCTTCTCCATATCCTTCGTGCATCCGGGAGCGGTCTCACAGACCATATCCATATGCCCCTGAATGATGATGGGCGCGACATCCTCATAGCCGGGTGTCGCCTCCTTGATGATGATTACGTTATACAGCTGATCCTGATAATACTCCAGCCCCCGCTCTTTCGCGAAGCTCACCAGATAATCGCTGATTGCCTTTTCGTGATAGGAGGGTCTCGGAATCCGGGATATCTCCTCAAAAAAACGAAATACCTCTCCGGGCTCCAGCGCACTCAAAACTCCCATATTATTTCCCCTTTCTGATCTTGTTCTCATAGACGATAAAGCGTTGATTATGAAGCGTCTTCGCGAATCCGGAAAGTCTCTCATACAGCGGCTCCGCCCTATCTCCAAAGCGCTCCTTCACCGCAGCGCCGATCTCATAGATAGAGCGCTTCCCGTCAATCTGCTTCCACACAAAGCTTCCAAATTCATCCAGCTCAATCAGACTGAATGCCGGACGCTTAAAGAGCTTCTGTGCGATGCGGTTCACCGCCCCGCGGTTTTCCATGCGCACCTCTACCCGCCCGTTTACCTCTTTCCATGGGAAATTCACATTGTGGCGGGGCACATAATCCAGATAATTTTCCTTGCTTTTTGCCATTTTCTCTCCAACTGCACAGGGCTGCCGCAGCAGGAATTAAAGATCCATTCTCCGTGCGACAGCCCCGTTCAATTTATTTCAATTTATGCGTCTGCCTTCGGCTTGCGGTTAATGTACATAACCAGCGTTGCAGTCAGGATCGCAAAAGCTACGATGCCTCCGATATTTCCAAGGTTTACAACAGAGGACATATCAATATCCCAGCCAAAGACTGCGAAGACTGCAAGCAGAATGCCCACAAGTCCCTCACCGGCAATGAGACCGGAGGAGTAGAGAATACCGTTCTCGACCTTGTCCTTCTTCTCCTTCTCATCCATCTTCTGCATGTCAAAGTAGAGACGGACCATGCCGCCGACCATCATCGGAACACTCAGATGAATCGGAAGATAGAGACCTACTGCAAAGGGCAGCACTGGAATGCCGAGAATCTCAACTACAATTGCGGTGAATACACCGGCAAATACCAGAGACCACGGAAGATTTCCGTTCATAACACCCTCAACGACGAGCTTCATCAGCGTAGCCTGAGGCGCCGGGAGCTGATCGGTTCCGTAGCCCCATGCCGCGTTCAGAAGGTAGAGCACGCCGCCGACTGCAAGCGCAGAAGCAATCACACCGATGATCTCACCGATCTGTTGACGATACGGAGAGGCCCCAACCAGATAACCGGTCTTCAGATCCTGAGAGGTATCACCCGCAATTGCAGCTGCAACACAGATCACAGAGCCAATGGTAATCGCAGCGATCATGCCGGGCATACCGATGGTTCCGCTTGCCTTCAGCACAGCCGTGGTCACCAGCAGGGTTGCAATGGTCATACCGGAAACCGGGTTGTTTGAGCTTCCGATGATACCAACCATGCGGGAGGAGACCGTCGCAAAGAAGAAACCAAAGACAATGATCAGAATGGCACCGATAAAATTCACCGGGATCGCCGGGATCAGCCACATCGCGATGCCGATGATGCCGACAATCAGCACTGTAAGCTGCATCGGAAGATCCTTGTTCTGTCTGTTCTGCTCACCGACCTGAACGCCAATCCCCTTCACTGCATCTCTGAAGGTGCGGATGATCAGCGGAAGAGACTTGACCAGGCTCATGATTCCGCCTGCTGCCACAGCACCGGCGCCGATGTATTTGATGTAGGAGCTCCAGATCGAGAAGGATCCCATCTCAGAGATCGGAGCAGAGCCCGGATAGATCACCTGATCTCCGCCAAACATTGCGATGAGCGGCATCAACACGAACCAGCCTACGGTTCCACCTGCAAGCAGATAGGAAGATACCTTCGGTCCGCAGATATATCCGACGCCAAGCAGTGCCGGGAGCACATCCGCACCGAAGCCGGAGCCCTTGTAAGCACCAATCTCGTAGTGGACCTCACTCGGGAATACCCGCAGGCCATCTGCAATCAGCTTGTAAAGCGCCGCAATGCCGAGGCCGGAGAAGACAGTTGCCGCCTTCGCGCCGCCGGACTCACCCGCCTCAAGCACCTCTGCGCAGGCCTTGCCCTCCGGATACGGAAGCTTTCCGTGCTCCTGCACGATCAGAGCGCCGCGCAGCGGAATCATAAACATAACCCCCAGCAGACCGCCGAACAGGGCGATCAGCGCAATCAGCACCAGTGACGGGGTCTCGATGCTGCCCTCTCCTGCCCAGAGGAACAGCGCCGGCAGGGTGAAGATTGCACCCGCTGCCACAGACTCACCTGCGGAGCCGATGGTCTGCACCATATTGTTCTCAAGGATAGAATCCTTACGCAGTATCTTTCTGATGATACCCATGGAAATAACTGCCGCCGGAATCGACGCGGATACCGTCATTCCGACTCTCAGCCCGAGATACGCATTCGCGCCTCCGAACAGAACCGCCAGCACAACGCCGAGTATGATAGAAGTCACTGTCATCTCGGGCAGCGTCGAATCTACCGGCACAAATGGTTTAAAACTCTTTGTTTCTTCGCTCATTTCTTCCTCCCCATTTTAAGTTGACTCCCGATACTTGCCCGCTTTAACCAAAAAACAAAGTCCGCAAGCGGACTTATTTGCAGAAATTCTTCGGAATCTCCCAACAAGTAAAAAGGCGCCTGAAGACGTCATCATCAGAAAGGCCAACTTTTTATGCTACTTATTGTAAGCTTTATGTGCTCTGTAGTCAATAGGGAAAACAATTGTCCGCCCTTCTCGGACACTCCCCGCAAAATGAAACCTGCGCACAGACAGTTCCGGCGCAGGTTCTCAATTGGCACTGCTCTAGGCGAGAGCTGTATTTCCACTCTCCCAGACAGCGATTCCCTGAAGCCATATGGTGCCCTTGAAGCGCCTCCCGACTTTGGGTTCGCCCTGAAGATCGATCGCATTGATACAGACATGAAGCAGAAGGTCATTGGTCTGAATGAGAAAATCCCAGATCTCCTCCCCCGTCATCATATTTTTGCGGCTGTCGATCTTCATAATTTCACCGATTACCACATAAATATCGCACTCTATTCCCTCCGGCATGAAACAGGAATCAACTATAGAATAGATATCCTCCTTCATCATCCGCCGTGAGATCATGGAATAAGTATTCATATCCTCGGCGGTGAGACTTTCCATCGCACTCTCGTCGCCGTTTCGCGCAGCCTCTATCATCTGCTCGCGCACACTGTCCGTAGTTCTGGCCATAGCCCGCTGCCGCGCATTCTTTTGAAGCGGCAGCAGTATCTTCCCGTTCACAGAGAGCGCTGTGAGCCGAACACCTTTTGTATTTGTGGAGAGCAGACGCTGCTTTCGCTGTAAGTACTCTCCGCGATTGACCAGCCGGAAGATCAGTGAAATCCCGACCCGGATGTCATCAAGCAGTCCGGAATACATCTCGTTATCTGTGTGACGCTGGATAGAGCAGAAGACCTCCGAGCTGATCTCCTTCGACTCAAAATAGGGCATGTAGCTCTCACGGGTCATCACCCCGCTCTGCAGAATATATCCCCCCATAATGACGCCGAGCCCGGGGCCGAGCTCGGACCTCAGCTCCCAGAGTGTATCCCCGTTGCTCTTCCTGATGGTTCTGATATTTCCTGCGCTGCGCTCCTGAAGCTGGTTCAGCAGCGCCCGCAGCTCCTCCTCGCTGTGACACTGCGAGAAGCCTATGGTTCTAAGATACTTATGCATATACCGCCTTCCCCCCGCGCTGCCACAGGCAATGGGCGGGAACTCAGAAAATTCTCCATCCGCAGATAAAGTGTCTCTGCCACCATGAGCCGAGCGATCTGTGTACCACATGGCCGTTGGAGGAGCTCGCATCAATCACCGTGCCGCCTCCCGCGCAGATTCCCACATGACCGCTGACACAGATGATATCGCCGGCCTGCAGCTCGGAGAAGCTGGATATCCTTCTTCCGCGCCCGGAGCTGGCCCAGCCGCCGCTCGTCATATAGGACTGACCGACGCCGACCTGATTCAGGCACCAGTAGACAAAACCGGAGCAGTCAAAGGCATTCGGCCCCTTTGCGCCCCACACGTAGGGGCTTCCCAGCTTGGAGCTCGCGACATCGAGCAGCGCGCCCACGCTCCCCCCGCCGGTATAGTGATAGTCAGAGCCCGCAGAGGCATTGTTTGACGGTGCAGCTGCCCCTCCGCCGGCATTACCCGCGTTGGAGCTCTGATTTCCGGTTCTTCCTGCGGACTGATTGTTGTTTCCGGTGCCGGAGGTTCTGGGAGCCGGCCTCCGCACATCATTTCCGGTGAGCTTTGCCATAGACTGCGCGCCCACAGAGCCATCCGCCGAGAGACCATTCCGCTTCTGAAAATCAATCACTGCCTGCTTCGTGGCCTCACCATAGTAGCCGGTCACAAGCGAGGAGGCGAGATAGCCCCACTTATTCAGGAGCTGCTGAACCTTTGTGACAGTCTCACTCTGGTCACCCAGTACAAGTCCAAAGGGCTGCGCATCCTGACTGTTCAGACGCTCTCTGGTTCCCGGCCCCAGGTATCCATCTACAACCAGATCGTTTCGGGACTGAAATTCCTTGATAGCCATGGCTGTCCCGAGGCCAAAATTTCCGTCCGGCTCACTGGTGAGATAGCCGAGCTCCCGCAGACGCCTCTGCGCCGCCAGCACGAGATCGCTCTTCTCGCCGTAGGCCAGCATATTTGGCTTCACCTCATCGGAATAGATGAGGTTCATCGTCTTCCGCCCAACCTTGCCATCCTGCTCCAGCGCATTCAGCTGCTGAAATTTCTGCACGGCTGCCAGCGTTTTTTCCTCAAAGTTTCCTGTGATATCGTCCGTGCCTGCCAAATAACCCAGCTGGTACAGACGCTTCTGCAGTTCTGTGATATCCGTACCGCTGTCGCCCTGCTGCGCGGTGTAGTAGCGCGCGTTCTCATCAAGTATCGCCCTCAGTGTCTCTTCTCCGACGATGCCGTCCTGTGCGAGCTTATTCTGGCGCTGGTATATCTTCACTGCCGCTGCCGTCACCTCGCCATAGTAGTCCGTCGGCTCATCGTTGTCCATAAAGCCGAGCTCCATGAGCCGTGCCTGCAGATCCTTCACAATCCAGCTGCGTGTCCCGACGCGGATAATGCTGGGGGCAGGCTCAGTAGTCGGCACTGCGATGCTCATATCCGGGAACTGTGCGCCTCCGGGCGCAGCGGGCAGCACCGAGAGATCCGGCTCCTCCGCATGGCTCTCCGGAGCATTTTCCTCCCCCTCTGTCAAAGCAGCGCTCTCCGCTGCCGCGGACTCCGCCGTGCTTCCGGCAACGCCGCTCTTTGCACAGGAGACAAGCATCACACTGCCTGCGAGAAGCAATGCAGCAATCACAGTCCTGTTATTGTTTTTCATCATTCACTATAACCTCGTTTCCTGTGTCTCAGTTCTGTCCGTATTCGGCGCACAGATTGTGATCAGCTTATCTGTCAATGCGGCAAATTCTGCGAGGTTCAGGGCCTCTCCCCGCACGGATTCAGAGAGCCCGAGCTCGGAAAGCGCCTCTGCCACCTGCGTGCGGCTTATGCCGTCCACGCCGCCATTCGCTATGGCATTTGCAAGAGTTTTTCGCCTCTGATTAAAGGCAGCCCGGATCAGTCGAAACATCTTTTTGGAATCCTGCACTTCGACCGGAGGCCTCTCATAGCGTCTCAGACGTATCACACAGGAGCCTACATTCGGCCGTGGAATGAAGCAGTTCGGCGGAACATTTGCCGTGATTTCTGTCTCCGCATAATATTGCACCGCCAGCGAAAGCGCACCGTACTCCTTCCCGCCGGGAGTGGCCTGCATACGCTCTGCAACCTCTCTCTGCACCATCACCGTGATGCTCTTCACCGGTGCATTCTCCTCAAGCAAGCCCATGATAATCGGAGTTGTGATGTAGTACGGAAGGTTTGCAACTACCCGGAAGGGACGTCCCTCGTTGTACTCCTCTGCAAGAGCTCGGATATTCTGCTTCAGAATATCGCCGTGGATCACGCGCACGTTCGGATAGTCTGCGAGCGTCTCACGAAGAATGGGGATGAGCTCCGGATCGATCTCCACCGCGAGCACGCGTGCTGCGCGCTCCGCAAGATACTGCGTCAGGGTACCGATTCCCGGACCGATCTCGAGGACGCAGTCCTCTGTAGCGATCTCCGCCGAATCTGCGATCCGGTCCAGGACATGCGTGTCGATCAGGAAATTCTGACCAAACTTCTTGCGAAAACGAAAATCATATTTTTTGATCAGCTCTATGGTATTTTGTGCTCTGCCGAGTTCTGGCATTCGTACTCCTTCTCAGTTCTTAAGCTTGGGAAAGCAGCGCATCGCATTCTCGTGGGTCTGCCGTATGACTTCCTCCGGGCTGATGTCTTTCAGCGCCGCAATCTCCGCCGCCACATAGGGCAGATTCAGAGAGCTGTTTCTCTTCCCGCGGTGGGGCTCCGGCGACAGATACGGACTGTCGGTTTCCAGCAGAAGACGCTCCATGGGCATCTCCCGCACAACCTCCTTCAGCTTCTTTCCATTTTTGAAGCTCACGACACCGCCGATTCCGAGATAAAAGCCAAGTCTCACATAGCACTCTGCAATCTCCGGGCCTGCGGAAAAGCAGTGAATCACACCGCCGACCTCCGCGGCATCTGTCTCCCTTATGATATCCAGCGTGTCCTGCACGGCGTCCCGCGAGTGAACGATAATCGGCAGACCAACTCGCTTTGCAAGTGCGATCTGTTTCCGAAACCACAGAGCCTGAATCTCGCGGGGCGGCTCCTCATAGTGGTATTCCAGTCCGATCTCCCCGATAGCCACGACCTTCGGCTCCGCTGAAAGCAGCTGAAACTCCTCCAATATCTCATCTGTCAGCTCCGCAAGCTCATTCGGATGTACGCCGAGTGCGCAGTATACGGAGGGCCAGCGCTGAGACAGCCGGAGCCCCTCCCGGGAGGATGCTACAGATGTACCGGAATTGATCACCTTTTCAATGCCCTGTTCAGGGAAGCCCCCGAGCAGGATATCCCTGTCCTGCGCGAAGGCCTCATCATCATAATGTGCATGTGTATCAATTATCATATCAGCAGATCTCTGCGCCGGAGGGCATCGCCTCATCCATTGTGGTCATGAGGCAGAGCTTCTCCTCCGCTCCATCCGCCGCAGAGAGCAGCATTCCCTGTGACAGCATGCCCGCAAGCTTCGTAGGCTTTAGGTTCACGATAGCCATAACGCGCTTTCCGACCAGCTTTTCCGGCTCCGGATACCACTTCTTAATCCCTGAGAGTATCTGTATGGTCTCAGAGCCGCACTTCAGCTGAAAGCAGAGCAGCTTCTTTGACTTCGGCACAGGCTCACACTTCAGTACCTCTAAGACGCGGAACTCGCACTTCTCAAAATCCTCATACGACACCAGCGGCTTCGCGGGGATCTGAAGCTTCTCCTCCGCCTCTGTTATACGCTCAGCGGCTGCGGCCTCCGCAGCAGCCTGCTCTGCAGCCTTCGCCTCGGCCTCCAGCTTCTTCTCCACTTCTTTCGGATCAAGGCGGGCAAAGAGGATTTCTGCCTGCTCTGCTACTCTACTTCCCGAGGGATACAGCCCGAAGCTTCCCATCTCATCCAGCTCTCTCTTCTCCGTATTCAGCTCCTTCAGGATCTTCTCTGAGGTCTCAGGCATAAAGCTCTGAAGGAGAGACGCGCCGATCGTGATTGCCTCCGTGAGATTATAGAGCACCATATTCAGACGCTCCCTCTTTGTCTCATCCTTTGCAAGACTCCAGGGCATCGTCTCATCTATGTACTTATTGCAGCGCTTGAAGATATTCCAGAGCTCGCTGATTGCATCCGCGACGCGGTGTACAGCCATCTTCTCCTGAATCTTTCCGACTGCAGTGAGTACCGTGCTCCGAAGCTCTTCATCCAGAGCCGCATCTTCTGCGCTCTGAGAGAGCTCCGGCCTCGTCACGACACCGCCAAAATACTTATTTGTCATAGCAATCGTGCGGCTCACGAGATTTCCGAGTATATTCGCGAGATCGGAATTGTAGCGCTCCACCATGAGATCCCAGCTGATGATACCGTCATTCTCAAAGGGCATCTCATGCAGACAGAAATACCGCACCGGATCTACACCGAAGAAAGCCGCCAGATCGTCCGCGTAGAGCACATTTCCCTTTGACTTTGACATCTTCCCGCCAGCCTGCAAAAGCCAGGGGTGGCCGAAGATCTGCTTCGGAAGCGGCTCGCCGAGCGCCATCAGGAAAATAGGCCAGTAGATGGTATGGAAACGGATAATATCCTTTCCGATGAGATGCAGATCCGCCGGCCAGTATTTTTGATAGAGCGCGCCGTGATTTCCATCCGCATCGTAGCCCAGACCGGTGGTATAGTTCGTCAGTGCATCCAGCCAGACATAGACCACATGCCGCGGATCAAAATCCACCGGAATGCCCCACTTGAAGCTGGTTCTGGAGACACAGAGATCCTGAAGTCCCGGCTTCAGAAAGTTATTCATCATCTCATTCTTTCTGGAGACCGGCTGTATGAATTCAGGATGCGTCTCGATGTGCTGAATCAGGCGATCCGCATACTTGCTCATGCGGAAGAAATATGCCTCCTCCTTTGCGGGCTGTACCGGGCGCCCACAGTCCGGGCACTTCCCATCTATAAGCTGTGAGGGAGTCCAGAAGCTCTCACAGGGTGTGCAGTACATACCCTCGTACTCGCTCTTGTAGATATCCCCCTGCTCATAGAGCTTCTTAAAGATCTTCTGTACCTGCTTCTCGTGATCCTCGTCTGTCGTGCGGATGAAACGGTCATAGGAGGTGTTCATGAGATCCCAGATGCGCTGAATCTCCGCCGCTGCTCTGTCCACATATTCCTTTGGTGTGACACCGGCCTCCCCGGCCTTCCCCTCGATCTTCTGGCCATGCTCATCTGTTCCGGTCTGGAAGCGGACATCATAGCCCTCCGCTCTCTTAAAGCGGGCAATTGCATCTGCAAGTATGATCTCATACGTATTTCCGATATGCGGCTTGCCGGACGCATAGGCAATCGCAGTGGTTATATAATATGGTTTATTCTTATTATTTTTACAATTTTGGCACATAGCTTGCTTCTCCCTTCTCATCAACTGACAGTGTACCACATCAAAGCAAGGCCTGATAGATATCCCTTCTGCTCACACCGCGGTCCCGTGCTGCGGCACGCATGGCTTCCTTCCGCTCCATCCCCTGCGCCTCATAGTGCTGCACATGTTCCTCCACGGAGAGCGCCTCCCATACGGCTTTTTTTTCTCTATCCTGCTCCTCCGGGCTTCTGCCCTCGAGCACCAGCACATACTCCCCGCGGATCAGAGCTTCCCCGCCGGGTGCGGAGAAAAGCTGCACTGCTTCTCCAAGACTCATGCGGCGTACCTCCTCATGAAGCTTTGTGAGCTCCCGCACAAGGCTCAGCCCCCTGTCAGCGCCCAAATACTCTGACAGCTCGCTCAGTGTCTTCAGCAGTCTGTGAGGCGCTTCGTAGAGGATGATGGTCCGTGTCTCCTCCCGAAGCTCATGGAGTATCGCAGCGCGCTCCTTCTTATCTGAGGGCAGAAAAGCCTCAAAGCAGAAGCGCCGCGTCGGCAGCCCGCTGAGAGAGAGCGCACTCACACAGGCACAGGCACCGGGAACAATCGTGATCTCTGTTCCTGTCTCGTACGCAATCCGCACCAACGCCTCGCCGGGATCAGAAATGCCGGGCATCCCGGCATCTGTCACCACTGCAATCATCTTTCCTGTCTGGGCCTCCCGCACCAGCTGATAGGCTTTCTCTATTTTATTGTACTCATGGTAGCTTGTCAGCGGCTTTTTTATTTCAAAATGATTCAGGAGACGCAGCGAGTTCCGCGTATCCTCCGCTGCGATCAGATCTGCTTCGCGGAGCACCTCAAGCGCCCGTGCGCTGATATCTCCCAGATTTCCGATTGGTGTCGCCACCAGATAGATCTTCCCAGACATAGTTCCGCCCCCGCCAGCTCAATATCCATAGATTTCTCGTATTTCGTCCGTATAGACACCCGGCTCCCGAAATACAATAATCGGGGCCTCGACCTTCAGAAAGCTTCCGCCCCCCTTTGATGCCTCGAGAAGCACCATATTGGCCTCTCTGTGAACATAAGGATACACCAGCTTCATGCGCTTTGGTGCAAGCCCATAGCTCCTGAGCAGTGTCATCAGCTCCGCAAGACGATGCGGTCTGTACACAAAGCTCACGCGACCGCCGTTTCGTAAGAGTCTGGCGCTCTCCCTCACCACGTCCTCCAGCGTGCAGCAGAGCTCATGCCGCGCAATCGCGACAGCGCTCTCCGGATTTGGAATCCCCTCTCCCACCGCCATATACGGCGGGTTGCAGGTCACAACATCCTGAGTACCGCTGCGGCCTGCCGAACGCCCGTCCCGGAGATCCGCGCAAATCACGCGTATCCGCTCCTCCAGTCCATTGAGCTCTACACTCCGTTCAGCCATATCCGCCATATCCGGCTGAATCTCCACTGCAGTAATGCTCCCGGCTCTCGTCTTGGCGCTGAGTAAGAGGGGGATGATTCCGCTCCCGCTGCACAGGTCCGTGACACACTCCTGCGGCTTTATCCTCACAAAACCGCTCAGCAGAACCGCGTCCATTCCAAAGCAGAACTTCTCCGGATTCTGAATAATATGAAGGGAGCTGCGCTGCAGATCGTCAATGCGCTCTCCCGGGAGCAGTCTAGTCATGCTGCTCCCGCTTTTCCTGTGTCTGAGGCCTTCTCTCCTCTGCGCTCTCTCCTGTTCTCACTCTGGTCTCCGCGCTCTGGCCTCCCTCCGGATGCCGTCTGCGCCTGCGTCTCGGACGGGGTACGGCTGCCTCTCCGCTCTCTGCTCTCTCCGCCGCAGCGTTCCCTCTTAATTCTGCATTCTGGCCGCCTCTGTTTTCCTTCGGATAGCGCTTACGTCCTCCGCTGTTTTCACGGCTCTCGGAAGCATTTCCTCCCTCTGACTGCTGTTCATGCAGAGCTGCATTCCCGGAAGAAGCTCCCGGACGTCTGCGCTCTCTCCGGCTTCGTCCGCCCTCAGACCTCACGCTCTCTGTCCCGCCGTTCTCTGTCCTGTCACTGCCCTCGGCAGCGCGCTCCTTTCGCTGGGCCCTCTCTCTAGATTCCTGAAGCATCGCCTCCCGCTTTGCCATTGCATCCTTCTTCAGCTGACTGGGCTGCCCTTTCTTCTTGTGCGCTATAAAGACTGCCTCCGCGGCCGGAACCTCGCGCACCTCACGCTCATCATCATCCAGAATCACCAGTACCTTCACGGTCTGCTTCAGGACATTGACCTCTATCACTTCTCCCCGCTCTCCCTCAGAGAGCTCCACAGAGTCTCCGCGGCGCGGCAGCTGAGCATTCAGATACGCATAAGTATCCGCCTCATTTTTCAGACAGCACATCAGTCTTCCGCACACGCCGCTGATCTTCTGAGGATTCAGAGAGAGATTCTGCTCCTTCGCCATCTTGATTGAGACCGGAACGAAATCTGACAACCAGGCATGGCAGCAGAGCGGACGTCCGCAGGGACCCATACCACCGATAATTTTGGTCTCGTCCCGCACGCCGACCTGACGCAGCTCTATTCTCATATGAAAGACAGCCGCGAGATCCTTTACGAGATCACGAAAGTCAACGCGTCCATCTGCCGTAAAATAAAAAAGCAGCTTGCTTTCATCAAAGGCATATTCCGCCGAAATGATCTTCATCTCGAGCTTCCGCTCTATCGCCTTCTGCCGGCATATCCGGAGCGCCTCCTGCTCCTTTGTACGGAGCTCCTGTACCCGCGCCTCGTCCTCTGCAGTTGCCTTTCTGAGCACGGTGCGAAGCGGTTGCTCTATATGCCCCTCACACAGCTCATAATTCCCAAGAACCACGGTTCCATACTCCTGTCCCTTTGAGGTCTCCGTTATAACATGATCTCCCCGGTGAAGCCTGAGCTCTCCCGGATTAAAGCTATATATCTTACCGATTTCACGAAATCGGACTCCTACCACCATTGCCATTCTATTTTCCCTTCCTTCCGCCCTGCCGGATCTCCTGCAGAAGCAGCTCCAGTGCAAGCTCCGGATTCACATTCGCCCTGAGCCTGTCCTCCATGCGATTGATCTCATCCAGGATTCTTCCTGCAGTCGGAAAGCTGAGCTCCTTAGCAGCCCGGAGCAGCCTTGTCTCATAGCCTGCAAAAATTAGATTTTCTCCACTATGATCCTGCTTTGCACACAGCAGATCTCTGTAATACATGCGCAAAAATTCAAGGAGCTCTCTGAGCTCCGGATATAAAGCCCGCAGCTTTTCTGCCGCTTCATTCACAAAAACTGCATTGGCCTGCGGTAAATGCAGCAGCAGCTCCAGCGTCTCCTCACAGCGTTTCTGAAACTCCTCCGAGACTGCCATCTGCTCTGCCAGCCCCGGTATCCCCCGTGCAAAGCGTGCAGCAAGCAACACGCGCTCCCGGCTGATATCTCCCCGCCGCAGCAGTGTCGCTGCCAACTCCCGCTCCGCCACTGGCCTCAGCTTAAGCTTCACACAGCGGCTACGTATAGTCTCCAGCAGGGCTTCCTCACTCTTCGTGAGCAGAAATATCACTGCATATTCCGGGGGCTCCTCAATGGTCTTCAGGAGGGCATTCTGAGCCTGAACAGTTATCTTTTCCGCTTCCGGAACCACAAAAACCCGCTTTCTTCCGGAGAAGGGCCGTATCGCCACCTCTGCAGCGAGCTGCTCCCGCACATCATCCACGCCGATGCTGTTCGGCTTTTCATGCCTCAGATGAATGAGATCAGGATGAGTGAGAGCCTCCACCTGCCGGCAGGCATGGCAGCTTCCACAGGGGTGCAGACTGTCCTTCTCACAGAACAGCATTTTCGCAAAGGCATCTGCAAGCGTCTGCTTCCCCAGCCCCTTCTCTCCGATCAGCATATAGGCATGAGAGATACGGCCGGAGCGCAGAGCTGTCCGCAGATGCTCCTTCACGCTATCCTGACCCGCTACGTCTGAAAAATCAAGCATATCTTATCACATCCCTTATAATCTCGGCAAGGCAGCGCTCCAGAGAATCATTTTCATAGCGCTGCTTCACAGCTGCAGCTGCAAGCCGTTCCTCAGAAAAATCTCTCTCATCTGCGAGATAGCGCCGGCAGAGCTCTGTGTAGTCCGGCCTCGCCTGCGTCCGCTCTCTGGACAGAGCGCGCTGCAGCCGCTCTCCCGGCTGAACGGTGATATAAATCGGCACGACTGCCGCATCACCGTAATAGTGCTTCAGCCTCTCATAGCTCTCAAGTGTCCCTATCCCAAGATAAGCCTTCTCCCCCGATACCTCAACAGCTCTGTCGTCCACTGTCGCATAGCTCCAGACTCCCTGCGCCGTGCTATAATCTCTCTTCTCAATCAATTTCCCCCTTGCCTCAAGCTCCCGCATTTTCTCCGGAGTCACAAAATGGTACTCTCTCCCCTCCTGTTCTCCTCCCCGCATGGGCCGGGTGGTATACAGAAGCAGAGGTTCCAGCTGTGGCAGAGCCTCAAGCAAGCGCCTGTAGAGCGTGTCCTTACCCGATGCACTCTTTCCCATTACATAAAATATTTTTCCCATATGCCTTTGCTCCATTTGTTCCTGACCTGAGCATCCATTCGCTCCGCGCATTCACAGCGGATCTCATAGAATATGCCGCCCGTTTGTCGACATCGCCCGCCTGATCTTATTCTGACGAGGGAAATGCCTCAACCATCTGATCCTCTGACAAGCCTTCCGTAAACGCTGCACTCTCCACTGCATCCTCTTCCGGCTTCACATACTCTGTATCTGCCTTCTCAAAGCGAATGACAGAGCCACCCTTACAATACCAGAGCGCATCATTTTGTACCGTGTAACCGGAAACATTCTCAGAAATCAGCTGATATTCATCTGCCCCGCGACGTGCGCGGTAAAGTACAGCTCCCTCTTCGCCATCCTCATCTGCGATCATAAAATAAATCCAGTCCCCGTCAAGAACAATCGAGTGCCGGATGATTCTCTCTGCATCCTCTTGATAGCCGTACTCCTTCATCTGAACTGAAACTATAGTCTCGTGATCCTCCAGCGCATAGCTCCGCGTAATGGATTTCAGTACGCCCTCATCATTGAAAATAAAGTTCTGATTCTCCAGCGCAAGCCGTCCGCTCAATGCATAGCCGTCTTCATTCAGATAGTAAAGAGCATTCCCATCTTCGAGCCAGCCGCCCTCATGCCAGCTCCCATCCGGATTCTTATAACGTCTTCCCTCCTTCGTGACATTCCAGCCCGGCTGCTCCTCGGGCTCCGCAGCCGTTGCCTCTGTCTGCTCTACTGCCAATATCTCTGAGCTCTCCTCACTCACAGGCTCCAATTCCTGAAGGGAAGCCGCCTCATGTCGCAGCATTCGCAGAAGCAGGAACACTGCACACACGGAGAGAGCAATAAAACCAAGTCCCAGAAAAAATTTTATGATAACAGTAACAGCACCGCTATGTCGCCTTCTGCCCAATATGTTATCCGGCAGCGTTAGCAGTCCGAGTTCTTCCTCAATCTGTACCAGTATATCGACCATATGTTCCTTGGAATCTCTCTCTGCTTCACTCACACTTTCTCCGGAGAATTCCTCAATTAAGGTTCCGCCGCGCCGCTTTGATACCTCGCGGATCAGAACGCGGATCCATGGTCGGACGATCCCCGTCTCCGGTATGTTGTCGCGCCGCTTCCAGACCTCTGTGTATACCTCAGACAGGATCTCCCAACTTTCCTTTTCATCCCTGACGGTACCTTGAATATCGCTGAGTGTATTCTGACAGGTAAGCAGATAGAAATCCTCAAATCCCGGAATCTCTCCGTTTCGTGCCCGGAGGACAGCAACTGCAAGATTCTTATTTGACTGTGTACTCACTGCGCCTCCTGTATGCTGTGCGTAATTTTTATTTTATCACCTCGCTACCGCTCGATCAGTTTTCTCGTCAAGACTCCATTTGCGCAAGCGCGAGGAGTCTTTCCTCGTTATTTTATCACATCCCTGAAATGCAAGCACCCCCGGAGCTGAAATCTGACAGTTTAAAACCGATTTTTCAAAAACAAAAAGGGGTACCTGAAGGCAATGAACCCAACACATTGCCTTCAGGTACTCCGTCAAAAAAATCAAACGAATCCTTCCCGTATATATCCTCTTATATTGAATTTTCTGTTTTAATCCTGAGAATTCCTGCTGTGAATATATGCAGACTTTGTCTGCACCACGCCCCTTACAGTCCACTGTCCCGCTGCATTCACCATATAACCATCCGGTGTCTTACGATTCATCAGAAGCCAGCCGCCATCATCAAAGCAGTAGCACTCCGCAATACCATCCTGATTTCCGTCAATCCACGCCCACTTTACCTGTCCGATCTCTCCGCGATACCAGTCAGAATTATTTGATTTGATGGAGTACCACCAGCGGCCATCTCCATTATCTACCCAGCCGACAGCTGCAAGAGACGTCATTGCGGTGAGTACAGATATCATAGCTGCCGCAAATAAAACCTTTACAGACTTTTTCATCTTTATTCCTCCTTTTACTGCCCGTTGCGCCCATCATTTCAACACGACCTTTCTTTACTCTGAACTTTATTCTATAGCTTTCTGTTTAATTTTTCAAGATTTTTGGCAAGACATTAAGACTTTGGCAAGACATTTGTCGTTTTTATTCTAAAATCTTGTATAAAGAGTAGCTAATTGTGACACGAAAATGACACGAAGCTTTCAAAAAGGAATGGGAAAGAACAGGAATATGCCGTTTTTTGTCCATTTTCGTATTGCTCTTTTGAAGACAAAAAAGCCCTGAATCCCTTGATTTTACAAGGTTTTCTGGGCTTTTACTGCATTTTTTATACTGAGATACGCGGGACTCGAACCCGCGACAACTTGATTAAAAGTCAAGTGCTCTACCACCTGAGCTAGTATCCCATCTTCCTTCACCTAAAACTATTTATGGAATACTCCTAGATAAAAGAAAAAATGCCTTGGACCGGAATCGAACCAGTGACATAAGGATTTTCAGTCCTCCGCTCTACCAACTGAGCTACCAAGGCACTATTGCGGGGACAGGATTTGAACCTGCGACCTCCGGGTTATGAGCCCGACGAGCTTCCGGACTGCTCTACCCCGCGACGGTATGTAACACTTGCGTGTTTTATTTTGCAGAATTGCTTCTGCGAGTGGGGGAAGGTGGATTCGAACCACCGAAGGCAGTGCCAGCAGATTTACAGTCTGTCCCCTTTGGCCACTCGGGAATTCCCCCATATAGGTCTTAAAACAAAAGCCGATGATCGGACTCGAACCGATAACCTGCTGATTACAAATCAGCTGCTCTGCCATTGAGCCACATCGGCAGGACGATCATTGGTGACGCAAGTGGGACCTACAGGGCTCGAACCTGTGACCCTCTGCTTGTAAGGCAGATGCTCTCCCAGCTGAGCTAAGATCCCATGATTTAAAACCTAAACGACCCGGATCGGACTTGAACCGACGACCTCCGCCGTGACAGGGCGGCGCTCTAACCAACTGAGCCACCAGGCCAAAATTTTATTCACACCCTGAAAACCACACACAGAACATTTATCCCAATTCATCCGAAATCTAATCCCTGCTTCCGCAGTCTATCTTACATCTTCCGTTTCCTACCTCTACCTACTCGACCTTTTGGTTAAACCCTCGACCGAT
>QWCK01003185.1_pt1 | contig 18495 bp, 15 predicted proteins | sample 1972571 | NCBI WGS metagenome assembly QWCK01 (sample SAMN09866710, study PRJNA288562) | Human gut metagenome isolate term2_stool, whole genome shotgun sequencing... | isolation source: gut | host: Homo sapiens | place: USA: California
GTACAGCTATGCCACAGCAGTGGGGCTTGTGGAATCCGTCATCTCCTTGTTCTTCTTAGGGGCAACGAACGTAGTATCCTCCAAAGTGAGCGATACAAGTCTGTTTTAGGAGGAACTGCGAATGAAAAAGAAAGTAACTGTTTTTGATATTGTTATGGGAGCAGTGATGATTATCATCAGTATGGCTGCTATATATCCGCTGTATTACATTTATATTAATTCAGTCAGCGGCGGGGCCTATGTAGGGGCAAATGAAGTGATTTTTTATCCGAAAGGCTTTACTGCTTATGCGTATTCCATCGTGTTTCAAAATGCCGCAATTGTCAGGGCGTTTGTGAACAGTGTGTTCTATACGGTGACGGGAACTCTGCTCTCGGTTATGCTGTCGTCGCTTTGCGCCTATCCGCTGTCACGGAAAGACTTTTACGGAAGGAAAATATTTACAGCGGCAATACTGTTTACGATGTTTTTTAGCGGTGGTATTATTCCTTTGTTTCTTACGGTGACGGATCTGCATATTTATAATACGATTTGGGCTATTTTACTGCCTTCCTGTATCAGCGTTTATAATGTGATTGTCATGAGAACCTTTTTTCAATCCATTTCCTATGAAATAACGGAATCGGCATATATCGACGGAGCCAATGACTGGATTATTTTCCGTAAGATTATTATTCCGCTCTCCAAACCCATTATCGCCACTATGATTCTTTTTTACGGAGTGGCAAACTGGAATTCATTTTATAATGCGCTGATGTTTTTGAATGATAAATTGCTTTATCCGCTGCAGCTGGTGCTGCGCAGTATCGTAATAGAAGGATCCACCACGGAGATGGCTTATATGGCATCTTCAGAGGGCAGCCTGTCGGTACCCATCGATACAAAATCGATCAAATATGCGGTAACTGCGGTGACGACTTTACCGCTGATCCTGGTTTATCCGTTTGTATTCAAATATTTTGAAAAAGGGGTGATGGTGGGATCCGTGAAGGGATAGATCTGTTTTTTCTGAGAGGTATTGCTTTGGGCGGACCGGTAAACAGAAAGAACTTAACTATAAAGAAACAGAAAGACCTGTTGGCATGTCTGTATAATTGGCATAGGACAAGTCTTTCCCAGTAAAAGGAGGAGGTAACAGGAATGAAAGGAAGGAAAATTCGGAGACAGGTATCCATATGCGTTTGTGCGCTGATTATGGCACTGGGGATAGCGGCATGCGGTAATACCGCGGGAACAGCAGATTCCGCTACTGCAGGGGGACAGGGAAACACTGCGAATAACGGAGGAACAGCGGACGGCGGAAAAAAGGATACCTGGCTTGCAGAAGAAATAGTAACAATCACATACGCCAGGCCGGAAAGCAGTCTGCAGCCTTATAATCCGGACTGTGCAACGGTGGAGTGGATCCGGGAAAACCTTGGGGTTGATCTGCAGGTATCCACCTATTCAGACTATGAAACGAAAATGAATACGTTGCTGGCGGCAAACCAGCTGCCGGATCTGTTTACAATCTGGGGAAATGTCAGTGACGTGGTCGGCACCGGATGCTTGATGGAGCTTTCCGGGTTAATCGATCAGTATGCGCCGAATATTCAAAAAGACTATGAAAATATTCCGGAACTTTCCCGGTATAAGATGGATGGAGGAATTTATACGCTGGCACAGATCAGACGGGATGATAACTGGGAACAGGGATCCGTCCCCTGTATCCGTACCGATTTGCTGGAGGAACAGGGTCTTTCCATACCAAAGACCTGGGAGGAACTGTATGATGTGCTGGAAGTGCTGGCCAAAGCATACCCGGATTCCATTGCATATGGTACCCGGGGTGATGACAGGCTGCTATTTAACTATATGAGTCCGGTAAAAGGTTTGGGAGGCGATTATGGTCTGTATCAGGATGAAGACGGTTTGTGGCACATGGGTTTATTGGAGGAATCTTACAAAGAAGCGCTTCAGTATATTCACAGAATGTATCAGTCGGGCATTCTGGACAATGAGTATCTCATTGTTTCGGCGGATGACTGGAAATCAGGGCTGGGTACCGGAAAGTATCTGTTTTATTATGATAATCCCGTCTTTTTAGATACACTGAATAAGACACTGCGGGAAACCAATCCCGATGCAAAACTGGAACCTATTATGTTCCTGGCAGACGGGGAAGGGAAGACTGTAAATTACGGGCATCCCAATAACTACTATAATGTGTGGGGAATCAGTGCGGATACGGAGAAAAAGGAAGTTTTGATGAAATTTGTGGACTGGCTTTACAGCGAAGAAGGCGGCTGGCTGATGAATTATGGTATCGAAGGTACGCATTGGGAAATGACAGATCAGAAACCCCGGTTTTTGGACAGTGTTGTGGAAGAATATAAATCCAGAACGGGAGATCCTACCTATGAAGCCGGTTCTGAAATCGGTATAGGCGACCTGTTTTTGGATATGTCATGGTACTCCAATTATGATGCGGCTTTCAAATCCACCAGTGAAGAGTCCTGGACAAGGGAAAATATCCATAAGGTTTACGCAGATCATATGGACTGTGTGATCCAGCAGCCGATTGAACCACCTTATACGGCGGAAGAATCTGCCAGGATTACGGAAATCAATCAAAGCTATATGGATTACAGCAAGACGGAAATCAATAAATTTATAAGCGGGGAACGTTCCTTTGAAGATTGGGATGCTTTCGTGCAGGAGTTGATTTCAAAGGGCGCCGGGGAAAGAGTGGACATTGCCAACCAGGCGGAGCAGCGTTTCACGAAGGGAGAATAAATGAGCGGGGAATATCACTGGCGGGTTGACCGGGATGTAAAGATTTTGAAAAAGACGGATGTGCTTGTGGTCGGCGCAGGACTTGGCGGCATATGCGCCGCCCTGTCCGCAGCGAGGGCCGGCTGCAGTGTGGTTCTGGCAGAGAAGAATGCGGTGTTGGGCGGACAGGCGGCAGAGATTGATACCTGGGGGCTGGATGGATTTATGAGCCGTGACGGGCATCAGGTGGTGGGCGGTTATCCCTGGGAAATTCTATGGAAAACCGTGAAAGAAGGCGGCAGTGATCCGATGTTTGACCGGATTTCCATCCGGACTATGGAACAAGAGGGAATGAAGGCCGCGCTGGAGGAAATCGGCCTGGCCTCCTATGTGCCTTATATGGATACGGGGACGTTTATGAATCCGTTTAATGATCAATATGTCAATCCTAACGCATACCGATATGTGGCGCAGCAGGAGCTGGATGTGGCGGGAGTACATACGTTCCTTGGAATGCCTGTAGCGGAGGTCCTGCAGGAGGAGGGCAGAATTACCGGCGTGATACTGCAGGGAGAATTTGAACACTTTGCCGTGCTGGCGAAAAGGGTTGTGGACACGACCCAAGGGGCATCGGTCTGTGCCATGGCTGGGAAAAGATTCGCGCATCCCAAAGCCTATCTCGGGACGCTGCCGCGGGTTTCAGGAGTTGATATTCATTTAGTAATCGAATATATCCGGAATACACCGGATCGATGGTTCCTTCGCCCTATGGTTGGAAAAACGCCGGATCCCGATGAAATGGAGAGGTTGGTAAAAGAAGGAAATCCGCTGGCTATTCATGGCTTTACGAAAGCGCTGGAACTTGCTGTTTCCGATCATCCTGAGTATGAGTTGATCGCGCGTATGTGTGATGTCCTTATGTTTTTTTATGAAAAGGACGGGGTGGGCGCATACTGGGCAATTGACGATACGCTGCACAATACGGATATTTCCGATCCGTCAGTATATGCAAATGCAGTATGCACCGTTAGAAAACAACAATGGCTGGTTCATAAGTTTTTTAAAAAGTACATACCCGGATTTGAACACGCGCAGCTGCTGGATACCTATGCCAATATTTCAAAAGCCTATCACCAGACCTGGGAGCCGTCAGAGTTTACAGAATATACGATTACACAAAAGGAAATACAGACGGGAATTTGTGAACGCAGTGACTGCATCGTAAAGATACTGGGGCATCCCATGAGCGGACAAAATGCGGATGGCTGGTATGTACCGCTCGCGGCACTTCTTCCCAAAGGGCTGGACGGCATTTTGGTGACCGGAAAGCCGGCCTGCCGCAAAATCCATTATATCGCTTCCTGCGGACTGGTGGGACAGGCGGCAGGAGCAGCAGCAGCCGTGTCTGTACAGCAAGAATGTGCGCTGCGGGATACCGATCCGGAAAAAATAAGAGAACTCCTGCGGGCACAAAATGAGGATATGAGGTAGGATATGAAAAAATTATATGGTGTTACGGCGGCAATGATCACCCCGTTTACGGAAAACGGAAGGGTGGATACGGAAAGCCTGGCAGTGCTGACGGATAAACTGGTGAAAAAAGGAGTCCATTGTCTGTATCCCTGCGGGACTACCGGGGAAATGGTGCATCTGACAGAAAACGAACGCAAGGAGATTGCGGAAACTGTGGTCAGGGCGGCTGACGGGCGGGCAAGGGTATTCATACATTGCGGCGCCATGCGGCAGGAAGAGACAGAATCGCTTCTTGCCCATGCATTTGCCGCCGGAGCTGACGGCGCCGGGATTGTAACCCCCATGTTTCTGGGGGTGGATGACAGAGAAATGACGGCGTATTACAAACGGCTGTCCTCTCTTGTTCCGGCGGATTTCCCGCTGTATCTTTACAATATCCCGCAATGTTCCGGCAATGATTTGAACGCATCAACAGTCGGGCGGCTTGCCGGTGAATGCGCCAATATAATCGGAATCAAGTACAGCTTTCCGGATATGCTGCGGACTCTGGATTACCTTCATATCCCTGCCCTTTCGGTTCTGCATGGATGTGATAAAATGTTTGCAGAGCTGTTGATGATGGGATGTGACGGCACGGTATCCGGTGTTGCAGGCGTTTTTCCGGAGCCTTTTCTGGAAGTATATAACGCTTTCCTGGACAGGGATATGGATGGAATGAGAAAATGGCAGGATATTTGTGTGTGTTTTTGCGAGCTGCTGCGCTGCGGCAGCAATATGTCCTGGTTTAAGGAAGCACTCCGGCTGAGGGGCCTTCCGGCAGGCGGGATGCGCGCGCCGCAGTTGGATCTGCCTGAGGAAGAAAAGGCAGTGCTTATACAAAAACTGGAGGCGCTTTGCGGAATAGCCGGCATTCCGCTGGAAATATGAGAATGCTGCCTGTACGGATACCCTGGCTTTGTTACCGCGCATATGGGACCGGCAGGTTTTTGGATACCGAAATAAATAGTATGTAATTAAAATCGGCTATTTTGAATAAAAAGAAAACATATAATCCGGAAAACTGTCCCTTTGTATAATTCCATTCTTATCTCCATATACTGACAAAGATTCTTTCATCTTGCGTAAACAACACGTACCGGACCGGTGAACCGCGAAAGCGGGGATGCACATGGTATTGGACGCCGATCCCCGGGCTGAGGCTGCCTTGCGCGGATGACAACAGAAAGGAATGTCGGCTATGGATGAGAAACAGAAAAAAGAATACCAGGAGTACGTAAAACAGGTGACTCCTACCCATAATTTATGGCTGCAGATGCTCAAGGCCTTCCTGGTAGGCGGAATTATCTGCGTGATAGGGCAGGCGATTTTAAATACCTGCGCGGGAATGGGGCTGGATAAGGATGCTTCGGGCGGCTGGTCCGCACTTTTGCTTGTTTTAATCAGCGTGGTGCTCACCGGATTTAATATTTACCCCGCCATTGTAAAATGGGGCGGTGCGGGAGCGCTCGTGCCGATTACCGGATTTGCCAACTCTGTGGCGGCACCGGCAATTGAATTCAAAAAAGAAGGACAGGTGTTCGGCGTGGGATGTAAGATATTTACCATAGCCGGGCCGGTTATCCTCTATGGGATATTTACCAGCTGGGTGCTGGGGATTATTTATTGGCTGGGCGGACTGATGGGTTGGTTTTAATTAAGAAAGCTGTCTCTTCTTGCAGAATAATGAAATGGCTGCTGCCTTTTATTATTCTGCTTTTTTCTGTTTTTATTTCACGAAAAGGAATTACAGGAAGAAGTGGCATATGGCGGAAAGGCATGGTAGAATAACGGTAAACCACGAAGACAGGAAAAGGATAAAATGGAACCCTATTATTACACCCGGATGAACAAGTTACAGCAGAGCGCATACTATGACATGAAAGCGGGACTCCGGTCAATGGCCCCGCTTTTTACGGTTCCCAAACTGGAAAACCGGGAACTGGGCGACCTGTTTTTCCGGCTTCGCCTGGACTGCCCGGACATTTTTTATGCCTCCGGCTTTCATTATCGTTTTTATCCGGAATCCAATAAGGTGGAAATGATTCCGGAATATCTGTTTGATAAAGCAAAGATTACAGAGCATCAAAAGGCGCTGGAATCCCGGATAGCAAAGCTGGTGCGGCCCGCTCTGAATATGACGGAATGGGAGAAGGAGCTTTATATCCACGATTTTATCTGTTCGTCAGTCCGTTATGATAAGCTGAAAAAAGCCTATTCCCATGAAATCATCGGTCCGCTGGGGCAGGGTGTGGGCGTATGTGAAGGGATAGCCAAGACCGTAAAGGTGCTGTGCGATGCCCTCGGGATCTGGTGTATGATCGCCGTTTCCGAAGCAAATCCGGAGAAAAGTATCAAGTACCGCCATGCCTGGAATGTTGTCAGAATCGGAGGAACCTATTATCATCTGGACGCCACCTTCGACAATACGCTGGGTGACAGGGACGCTGTACGGTATGATTATTTTAATCTGGATGATACCCGGCTTTTCCGGGATCACGAACCTGTCATGTATAAGACACCGTCCTGTACAGACAATGGTTCTTCTTACTACATAACCAAAAAGCTTTCCTTTACGAAAATAGAAGATGTGGAAAAACGGGCCATACAAGCCGCCAAAAAGAATAAAATGCTTACCTTTCATTGGCGGGGCGGGTACCTTACCCGGGAGAAGCTTTCCGGGCTTCTGCAGATGCTGGAACACACGGCGCAGGAAAAAGGGAAGTATGCCAGGATCCATGTGAACATGGCCCAGGCCGTCCTGTCCGTCCGGTTTGCAGAGGAGGTGACGGACGAAGAGCTGGTGATGGAAGATGCCAATGAAGGGGAGCGGCAATAAAAAAACGCATGGCCCGAGAAAGAACCTCTGCGGGCCATACGCTCTGTTACTGGCAGTCCTGAACCGTATTTTCAGAAAACAGGTTATCCCTTGTAATATTATTCAGCCATTTCCCGCTCTTGTAATGCCTGAACACCCACGGCCATTTCACGAATTCGTCCGTACACAGCAGGAAATAGACCCACATGACGGGAAGCTTGAACACAAAGGCCGCAATAAAGCCAAGGGGAACGGCATAACACCACATATCGATGGTATCGCAGAAAAAGCCGAACCGGCTGTCCCCTCCCGCCCGGAAAACGCCGGCTATCAGGGTGGTGTTGACGGCGGCGCCCATGACATAATAGGTATTGATGAGCAGCATATATTTCAGATAATGCATGGCTGTTTCGGAAAGAGAAGCATATTTCAGCACAAAGGGAGTGATGGCAAGAATCAGAAAGCCGCCCAGCGCGCCGCTTATGACAGTAAGCTTCATGAGTTTTTTTGCGTCCTCTTTGGCATCCTCCAGCCGGTTTTCCCCGATTACCTTTCCCAGAAGAATCCCGCCCGCGCTGGCTATGCCGAAGCAGAGGATGGTACCGAAGTTACGGACCACGATGACAAAGGAGTTGGCTGCCACCGCATCGGTGCCCAGATGGCCGATGATGATGGAATAGGTGGAAAACGCCACGCCCCAGATAACATCATTGCCCAGGGCCGGCAGGGAAAGCCGGACAAAATCCTGGAACAGCAGTTTGTTCCTCAGAAACATATAACGGAAATTAAGCTTGATATCTTTGCTGAAAAAGGAAACAAAGAAACAGCAGATCAATTCGATGACACGGGAGGCGGCGGTTGCAAGGGCCACCCCTGTGACTCCCAGCTTCGGCGCGCCGAACAGGCCGAAGATAAAAACGGCGTTTAAGATAATATTCAGGGAAAAGGCAAGCACATTGAGCGCCATACTGACCGTAACCCTTCCGATGCTCCGCAGCACAGCCAGGTACACCTCGGTGACGCCCCAGCACAGATAGGTCACACTCATGAAACGCAGATAAGAAGCCCCCAGCGTAATGAGTTCCGTATCATTGGTGAAAATCTTCATCATAAGCTCCGGAATCAGCAGGGCGGCGGAAGAAAAGGCCAGTGAAATTACGAGGGAAAAACGCAGGGCAATCCCTTCCACCACCTGGATGGCGCGCATATCCCCTTTCCCGAAATACTGGGCGCACAGCATGGTGGCGCCTGTGCCGAGGCCGTAATAAACCATGAACAGGATATTGGCGTACTGGGACGCCAGGGAAACTGCGGATATGGATGACTGTCCCACATAGTTGAGCATGACAATATCAGCGGAACTGACGGCGGCGCTCAGCAGGTTCTGGATGACAATAGGAAGAACCAGTTTGAAAATCTGCCTGTAGAAGCCGGTACTGTCCGCAAAAATTTTCTTATGCATATGTAAAATCCCCCTTCGTATAAGAAGCACCCTGCCTGCGGCAGAATGCTTCTTTCATTATACAACGAAAGGGATGGATATGCTATATCATTCACAAAGGAATCTCTGTCACTTTATCATATAATTCAAAGGGACCGCTTACCGGTGTGGGACGTCTGTGTTTTCCGGAATAATCGGTGTCGAATATAATCGGGGAACCGTCAGGATTCTCGAATAGTTCCTCAGGCTCAAACGCTTCCCCCAGTAAGGCGGTAGAAATCATTTCCTTTCCTGCCGCAGGCATATAATGGTACAGATTGGTGTGAAGAAGGAGCGTATCCTCTTTTTCCGCAAGCTCCAAATCGATATGGTTTACGGTATCTTCGTAGTAATTGCTTTCACCGTTATAAGGTTTGGCTCCGTTGAAATAAAGGTTGCCGCCCGAATACACAGGTAAATGGTCATAATATTTATCTCTTTCTTCCCGGATTTTGTAATTATCCTCCCGGAATTTAGCAAAGTATTCTTCCGCGTCCGGATATCCGTCATACGGTTTTGTACCTACGAGATAGTTCATCAAATCCAGCCGATCGGTTTTCTTGTCTTTCGCGTAATCCGTTAACAGCTTTCGGACAGGCTGCTGAACAAAAATATTGTTGTAAAACCTGGCGTCGCCATGAAGAATGGTCATAAAACCGTTGATTTCCGTTCTGTGGGGAACATGATAGGGGGTGTAGCGCGGAGAGGGAAATACCTTGCTGCCGTTATCCGTACCATTTCCCACGTATACGAAGGAACCTGCGATCAGGTTATGGACAAAAGCGATTCCCTGCGTACAGAGGCGGCCCGCAACCTCTGATAAGAAAAGGTTATTATCGATCAGGGTTGGCCCATGGGATACTTCCACAAAGAGGTCTTCGGCAACGGATAAATGCTCTGTGAGTTCGGTGCCGTCCGGCGGTGTATTCTTATAAAAAACATTTTGCGTTACGCGCGTTCCCTGTGCCTGCCAGTCGAGCCATAAGCCTCTGGTGCAATGATGGAATTTATTTCTTCGGATGATGACATCGATAGCGGCGTGCATTTTAATCCCGCCGATTTCCGCACCGGCAAGATCCTGCTTGTTATTGACATGGTGGATATCATTATCTTCAATAATAGAAAACACGCCGCCCAGGTGTCCCACAATACCTGTCTGTCCGCAGTCATGGATATTGCAGCGCCTTATTATATGGGAACCAATGGCTTCTTTTGTCCAGCCCTCGCGCTGCGCCTGGCAAACGGCATCGCGTTCTGTCTGTGTTCCGGTCTTGGTATGCCTGATGGCCCATTTGTTGTCATTTTCAGGCTGCAGATATTTGCCCAGAGAGATGCCGCTGCATCGGGAATGGGAGATATCGCAGTCCTCAATAATCCATCCTTTGGACCAGTGGGGGCCTACCATGCCTTCCTGATAAGCTGTCGGCGGGGCCCACTGCGTTGCAGCTTTGGTAATGGTGAAGCCGGATAGCGTAAGGTAGCCGATCCCTTCCCTGGAAGGATAAAAGCAATTCCTTCTGACATTAATTTCCACGTTCTCCCTGTTCGGATCCCACTCCCGGAAATTTGCGTAAATCACAGTCTCGTTGTTCTCCTGTGCCGCATACCATTTATACAGGGAACCGCCGGGTTCCCATGATCCCTTGTATGCGGCCGGATTTAAGACATCCTCCAGCGTATCGGTCTCATATAAGGCTTTATCATTTAGATAAACCTCTCCGGTATGCATCGGCTTCACCGCATCATACCAGTCTCCGAAGATTTTGACGGTGTAAGGGTTGTATGTACCAAATATGCCGTTCGGGATTCTTGCCGTCCATACGCTGCCTTTATACCTTTCCCAGTTTTTTACTTCCTCCGCCCCGGTAATAACCGCGCCGTATTTGACTTCAGAACGATAAGTGATTCGGTTTTCAGGTGTGCCGGCACAGGCGGGATTCACATATTCTCTGTATATTCCCGGTGCAACAATCACTTCGTCTCCCGGTCCGGCAATCGCTGCGGCCCGGGCCAGTGAGGCCAGCGGGTACTCTTTTGTCCCATCCCCGCCCCGGGACTCTTTTGATACATATAGTTTCATAACCTTCCTCCACATAAAATGATCCGTAACCGTCCGGATTTGCCCGGTGTGTTACAAGGATTGCTGTCCGGGCATATTCCAGTGATACCCGTCTGCAGATGACAGGATGCCAAATGTTGTATGGCCGTTTTCCGCTTCTCCCATCAGTATCATCATCCAGTTTTCATCCTCTTTCCAGACAAACGGCGCCCCATATCTGACTGCCAGCCAGCTTTGTCCGGGAATGTCTATTTTTCTCCGGTTTCCCCAGTGGATTAAGTCGGAAGAAACGATAGATGCCAGATGCTGGTTGATCAATCCTTCGCTGTATATCATGATCCATTCTTTTCCGTTATGAAAGACTGTAACATTTTCTGCACCGTCAGGGGCCTCTTCGCAGGCACCGATCAGCGGGCTGTCAACGGTGGTAATGATCCATTTTTGCAGCTGCGGATCGTCCGTATATGCATGGCCTACCAGATTTATGGGGCTTTGGTAATGGATTCTGTCGGTACCTACAAAGAAGCAATGAAGCCTTTCTCCGTCAGCGACAAAGGTGGGATCGATAACCCGGTTGGCCTGGTTCCAGGGAAGCGATGCGGCCTCCTGCAGAAAGAAAACGGGTTCCGTCCAGTTTTTCAAATCCGCAGAAATGCTGTAGCACAGAAGCGTTGGGGAATCAGGATAGGACTGATAGGGTAAAAGGTACTTTCCGTTCCAGGGGATCACATCTCCCGGGGAGGCAAAGCCTTTGGCCGATATGTCCCGATCCTTTTCAAAATGGATAAAATCTTTGGTAAAGGCACAGGCAACAGACCAGTTTTCCGGTTTGGTCCAGTCGTTGTTGGAATAGCGGGAGTAGAACAGATAGAAGCCATCGGGAGTTTTAAAAACGGAAGGATCCCGTAAATTGTCCGAACGACTCCAAATGGGGTTGTGCAGCTGTTGGTAATCCATAAGATTCTCCTTTCGGCATTATTTCATATAACGATCATAGGCCGCCTGTTCCACCGCAAGGACATCATCTATTCCCATATCCTTCAGGGTCTGGACAAACTTATCAAAATTATCCAGAGGCTCCTTTCCCATTATGAATTTGTTAATCATCTCATCCTTGTAAGTCTGGATTTCCGTATAAGTACTGTTGATTACTTCCCTTTCTTCTTCCGTCAGGGAAAGGGCGGGAATGGTGGGACGGATATACTGCTCCATTTCATTTCTGTAACTAACATAAGTTTCATCAAGCATGGCATCTTCATAACCGATATCCTGCCTGTATGCCCATTCTCTGTGTCCGTAAATGTTCAGCATGGAAAGAATGGATCTGCCCTGGGGATCCTTTGCAATAACATCCATGTAGACAGGTTTTCCGTTTTCCATCGTGTAGGTTTCACCTTCTATCCCGAAATTCATCAAAAGGTTTCCTTCTTCGCTGTAGAAATAATCAAATAACTGAACAATCTCTTTAATATAAGGGGAATCCGCACTGATTGCCGTAAAACCTCTGATAGGCTGCATCTGGCTGGTGGTCATCCGGGTGCCGTCCGGTCCCTGGGGAGGGGCGACTACAGTGAAATAAGCGTCGGAACCTTCATTTGCCGCCTGTACCTGCGTTCCCAGAGCATAAGCACGGGCTGTGGTATCCTGGCATGCGCCTGAGACTTCATTGGTCAGTCTGGAAAGCCAGACATTGGTATCATTGGTTGCATATTCGGGGTCAATTAATCCTTCGCTGTAAAGCTTATTGATAAACTCCAGAGCCTGTTTGCAGCGCGGATCGGTGTAGGCATACTTCACCTTGCCGTCTTCAATAAAAAACTGTTCATTAGCTTCAAAACCGCTGATTCCGAAAGCTTCCATAAATGCGAGTACACCGGCCTGCGTATTTCTTGTGGTATATGGTATTTCATCGGCTTCCCCGTTGCCGTTAGGATCCTGTTCCTTGAAGGCTTTTAATACGGTATACCAGTCATCCAGGGTTACGGGCACATCCAGCCCCAGCTTTTCCAGCCAGTCCCCGCGCAGCATCCATACCTTAAAGGTTCTTACGGCCCCGATAAAAGGCATAAAATAAATATTACCGTCGCTTGCACGTATGTCACGGATATAGTCCGGATTTTCATCCAGGATTTTCTTTAAATTAGGCGCATATTCATCGATATAATCATTTAATACGGCAAATGCCCCCTGTTCGGCAACCTTCATCATATCATCACGATAGGTGCTTACCATAATATCCGGGATGTCGCCGGATGCAACCGTGACATTGAATTTTTCCCGGAACTGATCTTCGGTATTGGGAGCGGGTACGAATTCAAAGCGGATGCCGGTCCGCTTTGTGATCTCCTTAATAAAAGGCAAATCGGTGCTGATTGCCTGATCCGCCGAATCCTGAAGGAACATGCTTACCGTGATGTTTTCCTTACTTTCTTCCCCGGCCTCCCCGGATGCTGCCGGAGCCTGCGTAGTTTCTGCAGCCTGCGGCGTGCTGCCGGATGCGGAATTTCCGCAGCCTGCCAATGCTGAGACAGAAACAGCAGCTGTTAATACGAGTGCGATTACTTTTTTTCTTACCATAACTTCCTCCTACTTGTTATAAATTGATTTTTTGTTATCTGTATAGAAAAAAGGCTGCCGTCAGCCTTTTACAGAACCGACCATGATACCTTTAACGAAATATTTTTGGATAAATGGGTAAACCATCATAATAGGGATGGTGGCTACCATAATGGTGGCATATTTTACGGACTCACTAATCTGGTCGGAACCGTTTACCAGATCGATGGACAGTTCATTTGTCTGATTCTGGATAACGATATCGCGGAGAATGATCTGCATTGGAACAAGCTCCCGATCCCGTAAATACAGCATGGCCGGGAAATAGCTGTTCCACTGGGCCACAGCATAGAATAAACCTACGGTTACCATACCCGGCAGGGAAAGGGGAAAGATAATTTTAAATAATATTTTTAACTGGCTGCATCCGTCCAGGGCGGCGGATTCCTCTAGTTCATAAGGAATCTGCTGAAAGAAATTCTTAAGAAGGATTACATTAAACGAAGAAACGGATGTAGGCAGCAGGATGGACCATACCGTATTGTACATATTTAGTTTGGTGACGATCAAAAAGGTGGGAATCATTCCCGCACTGAAGAGCATGGCGACGACAACGACGCCGGACATAAATTTCTGTCCCGGAAAAGGACGCCTTGACAAAGGATACGCAGCAAGAGAGGATAACAGCAGGCTGATGGCTGTCCCCGCCACCGTATAAAAAATGGTATTCAGATAGGCCCTCCCGATCATGGGGTAGGATAATATCCTCTTGTAGGCATCGGTGGTAAATCCCATGGGAAGGATTCCCACCTTTCCCTGGGCAAGGAATTCAAAACTGCTTAAGGAAGCTGCCAAAACATAGAGCACCGGGTATAACGCAGCGGCCATCAGCAGGAACAGGACAGTATAGTTAATGCATTGAAATATAATGCGGCCTTTACTTACTTTCATTTTAATCTCCCTTACCAAAGACTTGTTTCCGAAGTTTTTTTAGCTGCCAGATTAGCGAATAATACAAGAATCAGCCCGATAACCGACTGGAAAAATCCCACTGCGGAAGCAAAACTGTATTCCCCGTTCAGGATTCCCCTGCGGTATACATAAGTACCGATTACATCTGCCGTGGAATATATACTTGGATTATACATAAGCACAATCGTTTCATAACCTACGTCAAGAACCCTGCCGATTTTCATCAGGAATAAAAGAACGATGGTGGGGGTTAAACCGGGCAGGGTTATATGAAATAACTGGGCCCACCTCCCTGCACCATCAATTCTTGCCGCTTCATATAATTCAGAGCTTATGCCTGTTAAGGAGGCTAAATAAATAATTGCGCTGTAACCGGCGGTCTGCCATATGGTCATAATGGTGTATATGCCCCAAAAATACGAAGGCTCCGTGAGAAAATTAACCCGTTCCAGCCCTAAATGGGCAAGAACGTTATTGATCAGGCCCGTGCTTGGAGACAGGAACGTAACCACCATACCCACCACCACAACACTGGAGATGAAATTGGGAAGATAGGTGACGGTCTGTACCAGTTTTTTATAACGCATCCTGCCCACTTCATTTAATAGGAGAGCTAATATGACAGGAGCCGCAAAGCCGATTGTTAACTGCAGAAAATTAATTCCCAGGGTATTCCGCAGTAACCGCCAGAAAAAAACAGAATCAATAAACTGTCTGTAATAATCCAGCCCAACCCATTTGCTGTTAAAAATACCCTTGGCCGGCTGGTATTTTTGAATGGATATAATAAGGGATAATAGCAAAGGGACATATCTGAAAACCACAAAATAAATGAATACGGGAATGAACATAATGTAAAAAGGCATATTTTTTTTGATGCTGTTTGAAGAATTTTTAACCATTGACTGCACCTCTTTCTTTGTCCGGCTGCGTTTTTGCTTGCTGTTTTTTGTGCGTGCATTAAGAGTAGCATTGATGCCGGTGGGTGTAAATCTTCCGATTTTTAGTATTTATGGAAAAATTATAGAATATAAGGGTTAATTCTTTTGATTTTGTGCACCGTGTTTTTGGCACATAAAAAAGCCCTTTTCTCATAACCGGAGAAAAGGGCTTTGGACAGGGAATCAGAGCTTTCTGTACTGACCTGGCGAAATGCCGTTATATTTTTTGAATACCTTACTGAAACTGTTGGCGCTGCTGTAACCGGACAATTCGGCAATTTGTGAAATGTTATAGGAACTGTTTTCCAATAGCTCCTTAGCCTTTTTCAGCCGGAACTGGTTCACATAATCCACAAAATTCAGACCGGAATTCTCTTTGAAAATAAAGCTTAAATAAGAGGTGGACAGATTTACAACCTCCGCTACCGTATCAAGCGATATCTCGTTCCGGTAGTTTTCTTCCAGGTACTGATTTATTTTATCCAGAATATGGTTTTGATGTCCGTGATTCTTTTCGGAAGCGAACAGGGCAATTGCTGTAAATACCTGGATTATGTATTCTTTCTTTTCCTCGATACTTTTTCTATGCTCCATTTCTTTATAGACATTTTGATTATCGGGCAAAACCTGTTCATTCGTCAGTCTCATTTCAAAAATGGTTCTTATCGCCGTGCTTGCCAGTGCATGGAATAAATTGTCAACCATTTCAGGGGAAAGTTCTTTTTCACTCAGGTTTTCCTCCCATATACTCTCTAATATTTCCATTACCGATTTACAGTTACCTGATTTGGTTATCGTAATGAGGCGCGTTTCCTGCTCTATCGGATAGGTAATTACGGCGCCGGTACTGTTCCTTACCTCATCAATGTAGATTACAGAGTTCTGGCCTTTGACAATTTGGTATTTTATCGTTTCAAGCGCATCGATATACGATTGATAACAGTTCCTGATACCCTGATAGCTTTGGCCTATACCGATAACATAAGGCAAATCGCTTTTTTCCATAAAGTATTTCTGTATTTTTTCAAGATAGTCATTGATCCCGCTGCGTTCATAGAAGGATTTTGGGGCATTGAGTAAGGAGACGATCGTCTGGTCGTCTTTATCAAGAAAATAATAGCAGCATTGTCCGTATAAAGTCTGTCTTGCGATTTCCATCATGTTCCTGGTATCCTCTTTAAACAAACGCTTATACTTTTTCAGGCTGTGGGGAGTTTCTTCCCCGATATCATAGACAATAACCTGATAATAAGGGTGGGGGAGATCGATTCCTATCTCCAGCCCGACCTTTTCATAATCGCTGCTGACTTTTCCGTTAATGATATCGTATATATATTTGTCCTGCAGCATAGGCTTGTTTTTTTCAAAATTATCCTGCAGCACCTGGTTTTCTTTATATACATAATCGATAATACTGTTGATCAGAGTAAATTCATTGCTGTTTCCGCTCCGGGTTATGGCCGTTTTTTTATCCCCGATGATATTTATATAGCTCAATATTTTGTTCATGGGTTTATATAAACCATTGATTATATATAGTGTTAATACGATGGAAAGGACAATGCTTATTGAAGCAACCAGAATCGTAACATTACGGATCTGATTGACGCTTTCCTTAATATAACCGGTAGGTATAACCGATATATATTTCCAATGAAGAGAGTCGGACTGTATGTATTGAATCGTAAACGGACTGCCCTCCACCACCAGCTCCGCCGTATTTTGCACATCGGTCATAGTTGCCAGCTGTGAGCGGACGGCGGTTTGGATGAACGGCAGATCTTCAAATTCAGCATAGTAGTCTTCATTTGTATAAACGATATTACCCAGGCTATCCACAACATAGTTAAAAACAATGGTTTCATTGTTATAGTTGGACATTTCTTTGTCAAACAGGGATTTACTCATATTAACGACAAGCATTCCCTTTGGGGAACGGTCGATGAAAGGCAGCGATTCTGTAAAAACAGCTACCGGAATTTCATAGGTGCCCCGATACAGTTTTTTTCTGCCGATATAATGAAAGCCGCTGGTGGCGAACAGCCGGTTCCAGTCGATATCCTCTTTATATTTGCAGACATCCGAAAAGAAAAGGGAACGCTGATATTTTCCTTCGGTTCCCAATACAATATCCGTTTTCTTTATATAAAGCCATATATCCGAAATGTTGTTATTGTTTGCCTTAAGTGCGCTTAAATAAGCCATAGAATCCTGAATCAGTTCAAAATTATCATAGGTATTCTGGCCGGACATATACAGGACTTCATTCAGGCTTCGGTTCAGGGCGGCCTGCATAATATTAGCCTGCAAAGAGTTAATTTCCTGATCAATACTTTTTTGTGCCTGCTTCAGGATGAGCATATTGCTGTTCTGCACTTCATGGATCATCATGCCGGAAGATTTCCGGTACGAAAAAAAAGACACCAATACGATGGAAATAAGGACCAGTGCCATTATATACAGGAATATTCTTACAAATATACTGTTTAATCTGAATTCTTTGATGCTTCTTGAAAAAATGCCCATAATAATCCCCTTATAACTGTTCAGTCCCTTCAAGTTATTAATAAACATATATTATTTTTGCGCTTTTGTAAAGCAAACCTCCATACCCGGTATACCGGACGGCACCATGCATGAGGTAACAGTTCATTGAACTGTTACGAGCTATATGGTTAGGGAATATAAAGATATAAAATAATGACATAAAATATTATTGTTTTCCAGACGGTATTATGTTAGTATAAAAATAAGCATAAATTTCTATGAATCTGGGCGTTACGCCATCTTACTTCTATCTTTATTCAGAGACTCTATGCTTACAATCCATTTAAACAGGCAGGGAGTCAGATGGAAGAAAAGGTGCGGAACATTTTCTTTAAACTGCTTCCTGCGTACAATTGCAGAAAGAAAGGAGCAGTTTATGGGAGAAACGGAAAAAGAACTGCATGTGGTTAGAAACCACAAAGACACTGTGTTCCGATTGCTTTATAAGGACAAGGGGAATCTTCTTGAGCTTTACAATGCTTTAAACGGGACGGATTACAGGCAAGCGGAGGAACTGGAAATCTGTACGCTGGAAAATGCCATCTATATGGGGATCAAAAACGATGTTTCGTTTTTGTTTGATTCAGAAATGAACCTTTATGAACATCAGGCGTCATTTAATCCGAATATGCCGCTGCGGGATCTCATTTATGTGGCAAAACAGCTGGAAAAGTATATGGCTATGGACACTTTGTATTCCAGTAAATTGCTGAAAATACCGGTTCCTCGTTTTGTAGTGTTTTATAACGGGACGGATAAACACCCGGAGCGCAAGCTGTTAAAGCTGTCAGATGCCTATGAAAAAGAAGTGACGGTTCCGGAGCTGGAGTTAAAGGTGCTGATGCTTAACATCAACCTG